>JADMIO011721373.1_pt1 | contig 129403 bp, 104 predicted proteins | sample 8958161 | NCBI WGS metagenome assembly JADMIO01 (sample SAMN16585339, study PRJNA669376) | soil metagenome | isolation source: Crop rotation soil | place: USA: Cullars Rotation, Alabama | collected 2011
CGCGACAACTTGTCCACGTGGAATTCTAAGCTTAGGATCCCAATGTGCTGGAAAGAATCCATCCCCGCGCGTACGGCCTGTTGAGGAGTCGCATACGGCGGCGGGTCGTAAACGGACGTGCGCAGTTGATAGAAGACATGGTTGGCATCCACGCGCACAAAATATTCCCCGCGCGAAATCAACCGCGTCGTGAATTTGTTGCCGGGCAGCGCCTGAACTTCGTGCGGCGGACTGACCGGGTCCATCCCTTCTTCATACGGCTTGGCTTCGCCGTTCTCGACTTTAAAAATCGAAACGTCCACCGGCAGGTTGTCGCGTTCCGGCAGGTCCAATTCGAAATGAACGAGCCTGGGCGCATCGCCGTCGTATTTGAATTTGAACCAGTCCACGCCGCCTTCGGGCAGCACATCGCCGCTGGCGTACTCAGGCGTCTGTTGATAGGGGATGCGAGCCTGCTCAGTTTTAACATCGAGCGCCGGAATGTAAGGCTTATCATCCGCCGTCGCCCAGATGGTCTGGCCCAGCGTGAATTCATTGGCTTCGCGCCATGTGTCGTTTGGTTCGGCTTCAATAATAGTTCTGGCGGCTTTCGATTCCGGCCACTCAACGACCGAGAGAGTCAATTCAACTGGTTTGTCGGCGGAAGATGAGATTTCCGCTTCGCACGCGCCGCCCGCGGCTTTGAACAGCGTGTAAAGGTCAGGATCGCCCGCGTGCAGCGTTTTACTGGCGACGACCTTCCGGCCGCTGCGCAACGTAATGGTCAACGATTCGGTATCGCCCATAGAAGCGGGAGCGGGAAGCGATGCGCTGAGCGAATACGTCTTCTTTGCGTCGGCAATGGGGAGGCGAACCGTTTTGGCTTTGTGTTGCGGCAAGCTCTCGCGCAGATGGAGTATGTTGCGAAATCCGTCCTTTGCCTCAATCACCGCACTCGTTGCCAGGTGTGGCCAGACAAAGAGGCCGCATCCGCAGGCGAAAAATATGAGCAGGCAAGCCAGTTGAATTTTTCTTTTCATCGCTGTTCCAATTGGGTTGATCGTGCTATCTGAGGGAGCCGCTTACTCCTTCAACGCATCGAGCAATTTCTGATGAATCCCGCCAAACCCGCCGTTCGACATAATCACGACGACATCGTCCGCCTGCAGCGCCGGCGCCAGATGCTCGACAATCGCGTCCGCGCCTTCGATGGAAAAGGCTTGTTTGCCCGCCGCGCGCAAATCCTCGATCAATTCATCCACCGACAATTGTTCTTCGGCGGCGACGCGGAAGGCTTCGAACAGCGGCGCGATGATGACGTAGTCGGCCGGCACGAAGGATTGCGGGTAAACTTTCTGAAAAATCTTTTTGCGCGTCGTCCACGAACGCGGCTCGAAAACGGCGACGATGCGGCGGCCGGGGTATTTCTGCTGCGCGCCCAGCAGCGTTTCGCGAATGGCCGTCGGGTGGTGGGCGAAATCATCAATCACGGTCACGCCGCGCGCCGCGCCACGCACCTGCATGCGCCGCTTCACGCTCTTAAAGGTCGCCAACGCTTCAATGACCGCGCCGCGTTCGATCCCCAGGACTTCCGCCGCCGCGATCGTGGCCAGACAGTTTCGGATGTTGAACATCCCGGCCAGCGGCGTACGCACCTCGCCCCATTCTTTGCCTTCACAGAGCGCCAGAAAGCGCGTCACGTCGGGTTGAAATTCGATTTCCCGGGCCGTCCATCGGGCGTCAGGATGTTCGACGCCGAAGGATTCGACTTTGCACCAGACGCCCTGCGGCTCGATGGGCTTTTCAACGATCTCGCGGACCACGGGCGAATCCCAGCCAGCAATGAGCCTACCGCCAGACGGAATCAGATTGACCAGCAAGCGAAACACTTTTTTAACTGCGTCCAGCGACGGGTAAATGTCCGCATGGTCGTATTCGATGTTGTTCAAGATGACCAGGTCCGGCAGATAGTGCAGAAACTTCGGGCCTTTGTCCCAGAAGGCCGTGTCGTACTCATCACCTTCGATCACGAAATGATTCGACCCCGCGACTTTGAAACTCGCGCCGAAATTTTCAGCCACGCCGCCGACCAGGAACGACGGATCGAGCCCGCCGACTTCCATCACCCACGCCATCAGCGACGTTGTCGTCGTCTTGCCGTGCGTGCCGGTGACGACGGTCGAATGGCTGCCGCGGATGAACTGTTCGCGGATGACTTCGGGCATCGAGGCGCAGCGGAGTTTGTGATCGAGCGCATATTCGATCTCCGCGTTGCCGCGCGACGTGGCGTTGCCAATGACGACCAGGTCGGGCGCGGGTTCGAGGTGCGCCGCGTCGAAGCCTTCGTAGGTCTCGATGCCCAGCCGTTTCAGTTCGTCGCCCATCGGCGGGTAAAAGGCCTTGTCCGAGCCGGTGACGCGGTGGCCCTGCGTTTTGAGCATTCCGGCCAGCGATCCCATCGCCGTGCCGCAAACGCCGATCAAATGGAAATGTTTATGGACCATTCCTTATCGCTTTGTCTGGGGTTGATCGCTCTGTGGGAACGGCGGGGATTATAGCGGCGGCAGTGCCATTTCGGTAGCAGATTGAATTTGTCCGGTCGATTCATTAGATTGCCGCCGCCGTGATTTTACGAACGGCAAACCCTGATAGCAAAGAACGCAGTCGCCATGAAATCAGCTCCGGCAATCAGGTGGGTAGCAGCGGGCGTGGTTTTCATCCTCATCAGCATTCCGCCCATCCTGGAAAAGGTTCCGCCGGATCCCTGGTACGGGTTCAGGGTGGCCAAGACCCTTTCGGACGAGCGAATCTGGTATGCGGCCAATCGCATGATGGGACATGGCACGTTGATCAGCGGCCTAGTGATTGTGGTGGGCGCGACCATCACGGCAAAACTGGTGCGCGGAGATCCGCGCCGCGCCAATCGAATCTGTTTTTTGATCTTTACTTGTTTCTTCGGCGGCGGCACTGGCGCACGGCTTCCGGGCGCTGAACCGAATGTAAGCGCGGAGCAATCTTTATGAACCCAGATCGCAGAGAGTTCATCACCACAACGTTTTTTTCGCTGGGCGCACTGTCGCTTCCGGCCAGCGCGCAGGACAAACCGTCAACTGCCGAGAACGCGCGCGACGTGGCCTTGCGCGGGCGCGTGGTTTGTCTGACGGAAGAATTGGACAAGCTTTATAATGTCCTGCCCGTCTGCGGCAATCGCGGCCACGTTTACAGCCTGAAAACTGCCGACGGCAAAATTTATCCCTTCCTGCCGACCGATGCGTCCGCCGCCGTCTGGATGGACGAACGCTACCGCCAGCGCGACCTGCAAGTCACCGCGCGATTGTTCCCGCAAGCCAATTTCATCGAAGTCATCAAGTTTCAATCCTGGAAAAACGACAAGCTGTACGACCTGTACTATTACTGCGACGTGTGCTCGATCACAGCATTCAAGCCCGGCCCATGCGAATGCTGTCAGGAGCCAGTCGAATTCCGCGAGACCTTATCGGAAGGTGCAAACCCTTAACGCGCAATTTCATACCTCCCTTACTTCTCGCTTACCCTTTCATCCTGGGTGATCCTGCCGCGCGGCGGAACGCGTGCGGCGTCATCCCTGTGGCCTCTCGAAACACTTTGGTGAAATGGCTCTGGCTGGCGTACCCGACTTCGGCGCCGACGTCTAAGATCGGCAAATCGCTTTCGGCCAGCAGGCGTCGCGCGCGCTCAATTCGCAACCCGGCCAGATAGGCGTGCGGCGTCGCGCCGGTGAGCTTTTTGAACAGCCGCGCGAAATGAAACTCGCTCAGGTAGGCGGCCGCCGCGATTTCCGCCAACGCCAATTCGCGCCCGCAGTTGTCATGCATGAATTCGATCGCACGTCGTAAGCGGCGGTCAACGATTCCCACACGCGACAATTCAATCTCGTCCGACCGCTGGACGTTGATGTGCGCGCGCAGCAGGTATACGGCCAGTTGATGAATGAGCGCGCGGATCACGTCGCGCCAGCCGGTTGCGCCCCCCTCCAGTTCACTGGCAATAGATTCCAGCGCGCCGCGCAGTTTCGCGTCACCCGTTAAAGGCGCGAGTGGCGAGCGGAAGAGCAAGTGCGCGCCGCTGCGATAGAGCCGCAACCGTGTGGCGGTTTCGATCAACAACGCCGGCGCAATTCTGACGATCAGCAATGCGCTCCGCCCGCGGTCGAGCATCAGCCGCACAGATTGATTCGGATTGGCGAATAAACTCGCTGGTACGGAAGCCGCGGCGGTAGCGACCGGGTGGGTCTCGGTCAGTGCGCCAGACAAAGCGACCCGGTCGCTACCGCTCCCGGTTCCGTACCAATGTTGTGCGCTCTGATTTAGAAAATGGGCGATCAGAAAATCCGGCTGTGCGGGCAGCGCCAATTCGCGCTGCCGAAGGATGCGCCATTCGACGGAGTAGTTTGGTTCGATGAGCAGGCGCGGAGTCATAAACTCCTACGCAACGGGGTAGTAGACGCGATAATCAATTTCCTGAAAGATCGTGTCGCGGCTTTCGACTTCGGCCAGCCAAACCTGGTCAATCTCGCCGGCGTTGATCATTTCGTAAATTTTGGTGAACCGATGGATGTGGTCTTTGAAGCGTTTGACGGCGTACTGGACCATCGTGCCGGTGGTGATGATGAAGGCCCAGTCTGAAGATTGCGCCAGCAGCAGTTCGCGCGCGGCCTGGTTCAGTGCCCGCAGCAGCAGGCCGTCGGCGCCGGGGAACCGTTCGGCCAATTCGACCATTCGCCGTTCGGCGGCGTGCTGGTGCATATAAATCCAATCAGTCTGCGCGTTGATCCAGACGCGGTTGTACCCTTCCGCGCCCCAGGATGAGGCGGACGGCGTCTGTTGCTGGTTGTGGGGGTAAATCGTCAGGTAATCAATCGGCGAGATTGGCTGAATCTCGTCCTGGTCATAGTGCAATTTTTTAAACAGGTAAAACAGGAACTGCGGCCCTTCGAACCACCAGTGGCCGAACAACTCCGCGTCATACGGCGCCAGGATTAACGGCGCACGTCCCAAACTATGGTTCAGGTGTCGGGCTTGCGCCTGGCGATTCGACAGAAAATCGCCCGCGTGCATCGTCGTGCGCTCCGTCGCCCACTCCGGCACGTAAGGCTCTTTCAGGTGCAGCGGGACTTTGCCGGTGATGCGGTGGTATTTGATGCCGATGTTGCGCCGAACGCCGTCGTCGTGCAGGTAGGGTTTGATGTATTCGTAATCCTGCGCGTCGTACCCCAGGTCGCGATAGAACTCGCGGTAAAGCGGGTCGCCCGGGTAGCCGATCTCCGAACTCCAGACCTGTTCGCTGGTCTCGGTGTCGCGGGCGAAGACGGCCACGTCTTCGGGCGTGATGACCGGCGCGTAAATGCCCCGGCGCGGGCGCGGCGTGCCGTACAGGATGGCGTGCGCGTCGGCAATGAAGAACTTGATGCCGGCTTCTTTCAGGTAACGATCGTCGCCCGGGTTGAAGGCGCATTCGGCCAGCCAAATGCCGCGCGGCGGGCGGCCAAAGTGTTTAATGTAATTTTCCCGCGCGATCTGAATCTGCGCGCGTTTGACCGTCTCGTTCGACATCAGCGGCAGGTACCCGTGCGTCGCGCAGCAGGTGATGATTTCCAGGTAGCCCTGATCTTGCAGTTCGCGGAAGCCCCGCACGATGTTGCGCTGATATACGCCCTCGAAAACCTCGCGGCATTCTTGAAAGTGGCGGCGGTACATCAGCGCGGCCGAATAGAAGTTCGGCGCTTCCCGCCTTGTCCGCTCCACTTCCCGTTCCGACAGTTCGCACAGTTTGTCCAGGTGATGGACGTACCGCTGCTGCAGGAGCGGGTCGCTCAGCATCTCGCACAGTGGCGGCGTCATGGACATCGTCAGCCGGAACCGCACGCCTTCGTCGCGCAGGTGCTGGAAGGCGACCAGCAGCGGGATATAGGTCTCGCTGATGGCCTCGTACAGCCAGTCTTCTTCCAGAAAGTCTGGATATTCAGGGTGGCGCACAAACGGCAAGTGCGCATGAAGGACAAGACTTAAGTATCCGTTTGGCATAGAAATCAAAAGGCAAAAGGCAAATAGCAAAAATCAAAAGGTCGGAATTCTGCCCTTTCATTTTTGCCTTTTGCCTTTTGCCTTTTGCCTTTTGATTTTTTCATGGTCGGCCGTCGCGATACCACGGCCATTTGCCGCGCATAACATTCGCAAAACTACGCGTCGGGTTAAGAAAGCTTCTAAATAAAATTACGGTCGTGCGATTCGGCAATCTGTTTTCAAAGCGGCGGATGAAGTATCTGTCCAAGGCGTCTTCGCCGACCATCCACCCCGTTCCGACCACAGGCGTGACGACCAAATCAACGTAGGCCATCGCATGGTTCGATTTGCCGTTGGGCTTGATCCCGATGTTGCCGATGCTGGCCTCGCTGATCAGGCCGAGCTCGAACTGCGTGCTGTAGGCGAAGCTCCAGCCTAAGGCCCTCATTCGACTCGTCCAATAACTTTTTTTCAAACTGACTTCTTCGTGAATTCCCCTGGGATCGTTCTGCACCTGGATAAAACCGGAGACCGATCCCATCATCGGATGGCCGATGTAATTGACCAGAAACGGGTCACCGTCGTCCCACCCGCGCAGGCTGCGCAGCGCTTTGAAGTAGTCCTTGAAGAAGGGCCCGCCCAGCTCCGCGCGCGTGCTCTCTTCATCCGCCAGCCGGAACGCATGCTGAATGCTCAGAAAGAAAAACGACTGCCGCAACGCGCCGTCCCAATTGAACGCGGTGCGATTTCGCCAGCGGTCATTTTTCAGCGCCGGTGTTTGCGGGGGGCCGGCGGCGCCAGCATCATCATCGTCCCTGGGCTTCTTCTCCTCCTCTTGCGACAAAGAGGAATCAGAGCCGCCTGTATCTGGAGGGGCGGCGGTTCTCTGGGAATCAAAAAGGGCTTTGCCCGAATTCAACCTGCCGCCGTCGAGCTGAGGGTTCATCCTGGCCGCCGCATCGGCAAAAACTTTCCGTTCAATCTCACGTTCGAGTGTGATTGGCAAGATCGTTTGCGCTTGCGCCCGGTTTGCCAGACAAAAAGCCAAAACCACATTTGCGATTACCAACTGCCGAGTAACACGTGCAACGAGCGAGCTTCTCTCCATTCGATTCATACCACAAAAAGAAATGGGTCGAAGGGGGCTTCACCGAAACTGGGTGATGTCGCAGTGTGGGAGGCGGGCACTGCTTGATTTTCAATGAGCGCGAGCTTACACGCGGGATTTCGTGCCGGTCAAGCCGGCCTTTATACGCGCGAGTGGCTCAATGTTATGAACTCAGGCTGGGCAACCAGCGCACGGATTCGCCGGGCGCGCCCTGGCCGGGCAAGGGCTGTGACGGTGCGTGGTCAGAAGATGACGAGACGTTCATCTCCGATGCCACCTGCCCCAGGTGTTCGGCCAGATACAGCGTGATGGGTTTATCAATCTGCAGTTCCAATGATTTTTCCTGTGGCTGTCCCTCGACTTGAGTTTCGGCCCGGACGGCGCGGCGCAGCAGCTCCGGCAGATACCGCAGCAGAAGCATATAGCCCAGTTCGCCGTCGCCCATTCCGGCGACGGTGTTCAGAAATTCGCGCACCAATTCGGCCAGATTTTCCTGGGACAATCGCTCCCACCAACGGTCGTAATCGCGGCCTGCTTGAATGTCGCTGATGGCTCGCATCAGGCGGCGGAACGAAGGCGGCAGTGATTCCCAGACGGCGTTGCGCGCGGCGGCGGGCGCCCCGTTGGCGCCAGGCAATAGCCCATCCAGGGTGAAGGCGCGTTCGGGAACCAGGTGACTAGCGCGCAGCACTTCCAGGTATTCATCCGCCTCGATGCGGTAATCCTCTTCCGGCGCTGCCCTGTCCGACGGGCCGCCACGCGGCGTGTGCGCCGTCTGCGAACTGAGCAGCTTGATGTAGCCGTAGCGCGACGAGCGCACTCCAAGTTCTACGCGGTAGCTGCGGTCTGGGAAGACGCTAAACCAATATTCGCGGGTGTACGCGGCGTGAAAGAAGACGGCGATGTTGTTCGTTTCGTCAATCAGCTTCAACACGGTGTGGAAACCGTTGTTGTCGCCATTGTGCCCATTCGGCCCATTCGGCCCATTCGGCCCATTCGGCCCATTCGGCCCATTCGGGAAGATGCGGCGCAGCCGGTCGAAGGGGTTGTCTTTCAATTGCCAGTAACAAAACAATCGAAACGGGTCTTGAACCAGCACCCGCATCATATCGAAATCGTAATGCGCCGGGATCGGCAGCCCCGTGTCCATGATCGGTTCGGCAGGCATCTCTTCCTGCAGTTCGGGCGCAGGCAACGCGGCAGGCGCTTCGTCCGCCGATGCGTCCAGCGGAGAAGCTGGGGTTACCAGGTCCGGCACAACCACAGGTTCGAACGGGTTGCGTTCGGCGACCGGGACCAACGATGACAGATCGAAAAAGAAAGGCACTCGTGGTGTCTCCGAAAAATGATTTTGAATTGCGAGTTTGAGCTTGGAACTCCCGCGAAGCGCTCAATGCTTTGGTGATGGTATCAATCCGCAGGGTATGGGCAGGTCAGCGAGTTGTCAAGCAGGGCAGCCTCGCCATCATCAAGTACAAAAAAGTGGCGCGGCCATGACCGAATGGTTCATGGCCGCGCCACTTCAGTTTGGGAGAACCCCTAGAAGTTGAGCTTCAAGGCGAATTGCAGAACCCGCGGGTCGAAGGCGGCGCTGATTACGCCGAACTTCGGATCGTTGATGTTCTGCACCTGGCCGACATTGAAGTTCGTCCGGTTGAAGACGTTGAAAGCGTCCGCGCGGAACTCCAGGTTGAGCCGCTCCTTGATCTTCGTGCGTTTGATCAGGCTCAGGTCAACGTTGAAGAACCACGGGCCGCTGACGGGCGTCAGTTGCAGCGTCCCCAGCGTCCCGGCGGCCGGGTTCTGGAAGATCGCTTCGTTGCCGCCGCCGCCGGCCGCGAGCAAACTCGGATCAAACATCAACACGCGGCCAGTCGAATCGCGGAACAGGCCGGTCTTTTCCTGCAGTTGCTGGACTGAGAGCGTCGAGATGACGGTGTTTTTGACCGAGCGCGTGGCGCGGTTGAGCGTGCCGCGTTGCGAGACGATGGAGATCGGCTCGCCCGATTGCAGCCGCAGAATGCCGTTCAGGCTCCAGCCGCCGAGCACCCCGCCGACAAAGCCATTCTGGTTGAAGAAGCGCCGGTTGTGACCGAACGGCAGGTCATACAACCCGTTGGCCTTGATCACGTGCGTGATGTCGTTGCTGATGCGTTGCTTTTCGACCGCTACGGTCGAACCCAGGTCAATCAGCCCTTGGAAGTTGGTCTGCCCACCTTCGAAATCCGTGAAGGCCTTGCTGAAGGTGTAATTGGCCTGCAAATAAAGGCCGTTGCGCAGACGATGACGGATTTCGGCCTGCAACCCGTGATAAGTCGAGAACGATCCGTTGCCGATGTAGTCGGTGACGAAGGCGTTGGGGTTGGCCCGCAGGAAGAAGCCTGGCGTCAGCGTCACGCCGAGACCGTTCGACGGGTCGAGGAAGAGGTCGCGGTTGACGACGTAGATCGCCGCCAGTTCGCCCACTTGCCCCTGGCTGATCAACTCCTGAATGCCCGAATCGTCGAGCGCTCCCGGCCCGAGGCCGAAATCACCGAGTTTCGGGAAGATTTGGAGTGGTTCGCCGACGGTCGGGTCACCATTCTTGGCCAGATTGCGCTGTGCGCGCTGGAAGTCAGCCAGGAAGCCATTGTCGAAGATGCGCACCTGGTTGAGGTCAATGCCGCGCGTCAGCTTGACGCCGCGGTTGCCGACGTAGCGCACTTCGGCGACGGTGTCTGGGAAAATCTCCCGCTCGATGCTCAGGTTCCACTGTTGGACGTAGGGCGTCTTCAGATTCGGGTCAATCGCGAAGAGCGCTGCCTGTGGGTCGAGCGCGATGTTCTCGAGCGTCGTGCGGGGGACTTTGAACGAAGGCGCGGTGATGGGCACTCGCCCGCCGCGGCCGAGCGTTCCAGAAACATCAGGGATGGTGACCGTTTGGTTCAGTCCTTCATTGCCGGTGGCGGCGTTAAGCAGCGTCGTGATGTTGTTGTCAATCACGTAGGAGATCGAATAACCGGCGCGGATGGCCATCTTGCCGCGGTGCGTGGGGTCCCACGAAAAGCTGATGCTCGGCGCGAAGTTATTGCGGTCGTCGTTGAAGAACGGGTGACCTGTGCCCGATCCGGCGAAGTCAATCACCGCGTTCGGGTCGCGCAGCGCCGACAGCCCGCCGACCGGCAGCAGCAACAGCCCACGCTTTTCGGTCGGCACCGAGATGTATTCGTAGCGCAGCCCGACATTCAGTGAGAAATTTGGCCGCACGCGCCACGTGTCGTTCGCGTAGCCGGCGGCGGTGAAGTACTGAAACTGTTGGACCGACGGCGCGCCGCCCACGAAGCCCGAAGTGCGGCTCGCCACGTTGAAGGTCTGCGTCGCGCTGTCCACCGCGCCGGTCAGAATCGCCAGAATGTCGCTGGCGCGCGTAAAGTCGTTGGACGAAATGCCTGGGAATTGGCTGCGGCGCAGCGGGCTGGTGTTGCCCGTACCGTTGTAACCGATCGTGTAATTCGGGATCGTGCCGGTCAGGTCGAACGGCTCGATGTATACGCGCCGGTAATTTCCGCCGAAGCGCACTGTGTGCGAGCCCTTGACCCAGGTCGCGTTGTTGATCACCTCGTAGTTGGTGGCCTTGCGCCCCTGCGGCAGCGTGTTCTGCACCGGGTCGGTGATGACCGGGAAGGTGACTCGGAAACCGCTGGCGAACGGCTCGTTGGTGAAGAAGCCGACGTTGTAATTATTGAAGCCGAACCGCAGTTCGTTGTTGAGGCTGGCGGTCGGCGTCCAGTTCCAAGCGAACGAGCCGCGCGGGCGCGCCGAATCCTGGCCGCCGCCGGGCAGGCCTGGGAACGGCTCTTCAATGGCATTAAACGGATCGTTCGGAAGCTTGAACGTGAAGCGGCTGTAGTTGGCCTCGAATCGGTGCCTTGCCGAAGCGTCGTAATCTACGCGGAAGCCCCACAGGTCTGAATCAGTGCCCGATCCGGTGTTGAAGCGGAAGCCGGCGATGTTCGACTGCTGGGCGGCTCCGGCGCTGGCCAGGTCGCCCGTGCTGAAATCGTTAGGCAGCGGGGTGAGCGCCACAAGGCCCCGCGTAACCGGGTCAACGCTTCCGGCCGCGCCGGCCAGCGTCAACAGATTGACGGTTTGCAGTGTGCCGTTGCTGGCGCGGTAGGTGAAATTGCCGTTGCGTGCGCCTTGCGACAGTACGGTGCGCACCACACTCTGCTGCGTGCGCAGCCGCGTGCCTTCCCAATACCCGTAAAAGAAAAGTTTTTCGCTGTCGAAGCCGAGTGGGCCGAAGACCTTCTTCGGGAATTTGATGGGACCGCCAAGGCCGAAACCGAACTGGTTCTGGATCAGCTTCTCCTTGGGGACTCCGGCCGCATTGTTGAAAAACGAATTGGCGTCGAAAACGTCATTGCGGTGGTATTCAAACAAGCTGCCGTGGAATTCGGTCGAACCGCGCGGCGTAATCAGCCTCACCTGCGTTACGCCCAGGCCGTCCTGTGGGCCGTTGTTTTGCGTGGTCAGGGTGAACTCTCCTACGCTAACCACGCTCGGCGCGGCCACGCCGAAGAAGGTGTCGGTGCGGATGAAGTTGTCGTTAATGTTGATGCCGTCCCAGGTCAGATTGGTGAAGGTGCCGCGCAGACCGTTGACGGACGCCTCGCGGTTATCGCCGCTCTGGTTGATGCCCGCTTGCAGATTGGCCAGGTCGAGCGGGTTGCGGCCGTTCAGCGGCAGGTCATTGATCTGGCGCGATTGCACGGTGGTCGAAAGCTCCGCGTTTTCGGTATTGACCACGGCCTGAGATTCCGAAGCGCTGGTCGTTATCACCTCGGCAATTTGCCCTGCCTGCAGCTCAAAGTTCACAGTGGCCGGAGTGGCCACGTTGACCGTAACGTTGTTAACTTCCGATTTCTTAAATCCAGTGTGTTCGGCGGTTAATTGATAATTACCTGCGCGAACGTCCTGAAAAGTAAAAAAGCCCTGATCGTTGCTGGTCGCGACGACCTCGCGGCGAGTCAACAGGTCAATCAAAGTGACTTTGGCTCCCTGGATCACGGCTCCTGCCTGATCCTTGACCGTACCGTTGACGGTCGAATTGACTGACTGAGCGAAACCGCCGACTGTTGCCGAAATACAAAAGAAGGCGGCTAGAAGCAGCGCCACTGCTTCATAACTTGATCTCTTCCGTTTCGTCATTGAATTCTCCTTGTCAATACGACTTTTCAACCCGGGCCGAAAGGTGGGCTGAAAACTCCAGATGATTGGTAGGTTTTTCATTGTTTTGACTTTAGAAGCTGTTATCGAGGCGGCGATTTGAATCGAAATCCAAATGAATTGTGAACCGCACTCAACGATTTTGGCGCAACTGACATTCCATCGCGCCGAATCTGTATGGATTGCTGCAATTCAAAGGGTTAGCAACAAAATCTCGGTGATTTTGTTGAATGGCATTTCGGAAAAACTGAATGACAATCCGGTTTTTTAGGCGGAGGCGATTTGTGATTCGAATTGGATAAAAAGAAGCAAGAAGGATGGTATTAATCGTTGATTGAGCTTAACGGAAATTAAGCGAGAATAGTGATTGCATCACAGGACTCGAAATAAAATCCGAGATCGCGCAATGCCAGCGTCACAATTTCTGGTGCAACATCAAAAAAATTTACCGGCACGAAAGTTCGGCAGCTTTGAATCAATGACTTCCGAGCTCCTTTGAATTTGCCGGAAACGTAGCTCTCAAATCTTCGCTGAATTCGCACCTGCGCCCGGCAGCGCCTGCGATTGCGGCAACCTCATCTGTCTCGGTAGGATGCACCCGCGATGGCGAAACCACCAGAAGAGACGCAGAATCAGAAAACGATTACCGGCCTAGTCGAGCGCGTGACTTTTCACAGTGATGAAACCGGCTACACAGTGCTGCGATTTCGCATGCAAGGCGAACGCGAGCCGAGCATTGTGGTCGGGAATTTTTCCTCGGTTTCGCCCGGCGAAAGCCTGCGGCTGACGGGCCACTGGACAACGCACCCGCAGTACGGCCAGCAGTTCAAAGTCGTCGAATACGCGATGGTGCGCCCCGCGACGATTGCGGGCATTCAAAAATACCTCGGCTCCGGCTTGATCAAAGGCATCGGCCCGGTCACGGCCAAACGCATCGTCGAACACTTCAAAGAAAAAACACTGGAGATTATCGAAACCGACATCGCGCGGCTGGGCGAAGTGAAAGGGATCGCACGTGCAAAGGTCTTAATGGTTCAGCGCGCCTGGGAAGAGCAGCGCGCGATCAAAGAAGTCATGCTGTTTCTGCAAAGCCATTCGGTTTCGACGCACCACGCCGTCAAGATTTTCAAGCAGTACGGCAACCAGGCAATTTCGATCGTCGAACAAACGCCGTACCGGCTGGCCGTGGACGTGTACGGCATCGGCTTCAGAACCGCCGATCAGATCGCGCGCAACTTGGGAATGCCCGTGGATTCGCCCGAACGAATGCGCGCTGGACTGCGCCACGTGCTGCTGGAAGCGGGCGAAGAAGGACACTGCTTTTTACCGCAAGGGGAACTGGTCACGCGCGCGGCCAAGGCCCTGAACATTGAAGACGAGGCTCGGCTGGCGGCGATGACGGCCACGATGCTGGACGAAGGATTGCTGAAGATGGGCGCTGGCGCGGACGAGCACGCCATCTACCTGCCGCCCTTCTGGCAGGCGGAACGCGCGGTCGCGCGGCGCTTGAAGCTGCTTCTGGAAAAACGCGTGCAGACGAGCGCGTCGCGCGTCGAGAGCTGGCTGGCGCGGTTCACCGAACGGCGCGGCATTGAACTGTCAGACGAGCAGCGAGGCGCCATCGGACAGGCCACCGGGGAGCGCGTGCTGGTGCTGACCGGCGGTCCTGGCACGGGCAAAACGACCACCCTGCGCACGATGGTGCAGTTGTTTGAAGCGATGGGCAAACAGGTCGCGCTGGCTTCTCCCACGGGACGCGCCGCGCAGCGTCTGGCCGAAGTGACGGGCCGCGAAGCCAAGACTATCCATCGCCTGCTGGAATTCGACCCGTCGCAAATGGGTTTCCGCCGCAACGAAGAATGGCCGCTGGACGCCGACGCCGTGATTGTGGATGAAGCTTCCATGATTGATCTGATGCTGGCCAACAGCCTGCTCAAGGCCATAAGTGTGAAATCGCAACTCGTGCTGGTGGGCGACGTGGATCAACTGCCGTCCGTCGGCGCCGGCACGGTGTTGCGCGATCTGATCGCTTCGGGCGTGGTGCCGGTCGCGCGATTGACGCAGGTGTTCCGTCAGGCGGCCGAAAGCCTGATCGTCCAAAATGCGCACCGCATCAATCGCGGCGAATTCCCGCATTTGGTCAAACCGGGCACGGGCCAGAGCGATTGTTATTTCATCGAAGCCGACACGCCCGAACAGATCGTCGCGCTGATCGTCAAATCGGTCGTCACCAGTTTGCCGAAACGATTCGGCTACGATCCCTTGCGCGACATTCAAGTCCTTTCGCCGATGAACCGCGGCCTGGCGGGGGCCACGCACCTAAACGAAGTCTTGCAGCAGGCGTTGAATCCGCCCGCCGCAGGCAAAGTGGAGCTCGTGCGCGGCAATCGGACTTTCCGCGTCGGCGACAAAGTCATTCAGCGCGCCAACAACTACAAACTGGAAGTTTTCAACGGCGATCTGGGGACGATTGAGATGATGGACCGCGAAGAGCAGGGAATCGCCGTGCGTTTCGCGGATCGAATTGTTCATTACGATTCCGCCGACGCGCTGGAACTGGCGCACGGTTTCTGCGTCACGGTGCACAAATCGCAAGGCAGCGAATACCCTGCGGTCGTGCTGCCGCTGCACACCTCGCATTTTTTGATGCTCAGCCGCAATCTGCTTTACACCGCGCTGACGCGGGCGAAGCAGACCGTCGTAATGGTCGGAACCGTAAAGGCGCTGGGCGTGGCGATGAATAATTTGGAGGCGATGCGGCGGTACACCGGGCTGGCAAGGGAACTGAACGGCGGAAAATAAGGGGGCAAACAGCCGTTCAATCGGACTGTTTGCCCCTCAATTTACCTAAAGAGATTTCAACCTCAGTCGGTGGCGACGGCTTGTTGCTGCAAAGGCGCACAGAACTTATCAAACGCCGTGGTCAGTTCGCGTGCGATCTGGTCGGCAGTGCGGCCTTCGATCTGGTAGCGTTCCAGCATGTACACCAGTTGCCCATCCCGCAGCAGCCCGATCGAAGGCGAGGACGGCGGGTAGCCCTTGAAATAACCGCGCGCGCGTTCGGTGGCTTCAATGTCCGCGCCGGCGAACACCGTGATGGCCTTGGTGGGCAAGACGCTGTGTTGTAAGGCCTGCGCGATACCGGGACGCGCTTTGCCCGCGGCGCAACCACACACGGAATTGACCACGACCATCAACGTGCCGGGCGTGTTCTCGACCGCGGCGTCCACGGCCTCGCGCGTACGAGTCTCTTCCACGCCCAACCGGGTCAACTCCTCTCTCATCGGCTTGATCAACATTTCGGAATACGGCATTTCTTAACACTCCTTTTTTTACAGGGTTCAGTTTGTGGATTGAGCTGGCATGGTAGGCAGCAGGAGAGACGGAATCAAGTGGTTGGGTGGGCGACGTGCAGTTCAGTGTGCGGCGGACTGTCTAGTCCGCCGCAGTCTCGCGCCCGTCAGCTCCTCGGCTGCTCGCCGGCATTCAATTGCAAATAAAAATTAGGGCAAGGCGAAAGCGACGATAGAATCCCCGCGCTTGGTGCCCAGCTTGCCGTGGCCGCCGGCGCAGATCACCACGTATTGTCTGCCGCCCGCGGCGTAAGTCATCGGGGCGGCCTGTGCGCTGGCCGGGAGCTGCCCTTCCCAGACGAGCTTGCCGGTTTCGGCGTCGAAGGCGCGAAGCTTGTCGTCCATCGCGGCAGAGATGAAAACCAATCCGCCCGCCGTCGCGAACGAACCGCCCAAATTGATGGAACCGAAGCCCGCAGCCTTGTCGCCGAATAACGCCATTTGTGGAATGCGGCCCAGTGGCACGTCCCACCGCATTTCGCCGGTCGAAAGATCGACCGCCGTCAGCTTGCCCCACGGCGGCGCGATGCACGGCGCGCCGGTCGGCGACATCAGCGGTTCGCGGTACATCGCGTAAGGCGTGCCGAGCTGCCTGCCGAATTCTCCCTTGACGCGGTTGGTCGCGCCCGTTTCGCGCATTTTGTTGAATTCGTCGCGCGGGATCAGTTTGACCAGAAACGGCAGGTTGTTGGTGTTGACGAAGAGCAGGTTTCGCGCCGCGTCAAAGGACATCCCGCTCCAGTTCATCCCGCCGACGTTGCCCGGAACGGCCAGCGTGCCTTCCAGGCTAGGCGGCGTGTAGATGCCCTCGTTGCGCAACGAAGCGATCTTCTCGCGGCAATAATCGCGGTCTTTGTCGGTCAAACCCCAAGCGTCTTCGGCTTTCAGTTTGTGCGGGACGAGCGGGCGCGGAAGTGTGGGGAAGGGTTGCGTCGCGGAAGTCTGTTCGCCGGGCATGTTGGTCTGCGGCACTTTTCGCTCTTCGATAGGGAAGACGGGCTTGCCATCGCGGCGGTCGAGCACGAACAACATGCCCATCTTGGTGCCAACGGCGACGGCGGGTATTTCCTTGCCGTTGCGTTTAACGGTAATCAGCATCGGCTGCGACGCCACGTCGTAATCCCACAGGTCGTGATGGACGACCTGGAAATGCCAGACGACTTTTCCGGTCGAGGCTTTGAGCGCAACCACGGAATTGGCGTAGCGGTTATCGCCCTTGCGTTCGCCGCCGTAAAAATCGGGACTGGGACTGCCGGTGGGAATAAACAGCAGGTCACGCTCCGGGTCGGCGGAAATGATGGACCACGCATTTGCCGCGCCTGTTTTCGTTGAGCTGTCGCCGGCCCAGGTTTTGCGCGCCGGATCATGTTCGTCTTTCGGGATCGGATCCCACGACCAGCGCAGCTTGCCGGTCACTGCGTCATAGGCGCGCACGACGCCACGTTCCATCTCCACCCCGCCGTTGTCGCCGATTGCCGACCCGACGACCACCAAATCGCCGACCACCGCGGGCGGCGAAGTCACCTGATAATTCTGATAGCCTTTATAATCGCCAAACCGTACGTCGCGTTTGAGGTCCACCTGGCCGCCATCGCCGAAGTCTGAAAACGTCTTGCCCGTCGCCGCGTCGAGCGCAATCAACCGCGCGTCAATCGTCGCCACGAAAATTCGGCGGGCGGCCTTCCCATTGCGCGCCCGGTCGCTGGGCGCAGGCCAGGCCGAAACGCCGCGCGAGGCGACTTCGGAGTATTCTTTATTCAGATCAACCTTGGGGTCGTACGCCCATTTTTCTTTCCCCGCTTCGGGGTCGAGCGCGATCACGCGGCCATACGGCGTGCTCAAATACAAGGTGCCGTCCACCAGAATCGGCGTGGATTCAAAAGCGGCTTTGCCCGCGGCGGCGGCCTTCACCTCGGCCGCGCCGGTATGGTACGTCCAGGCGATTTTCAGCTTGCTGACGTTGCCGCGGTTGATTTGATCGAGCGGCGAATACCGCGATCCGCCCGCGTCGCGCCCGTAGGCGGGCCAATCGCTGTTCTGTGCCGGCGTATCGGCGGCATGACCGCGCCACGTGAAAAGAAACGATCCTGAAACGGCAAGGACGAGCAGTCCGAAAAATAGAATATGCACGGGGGGCGGCATTTGCCCTGAGCGGCGAATAATCATTTGTGGTCTCCTGCGGTGTTGAAAGTTCAGGTTTACGTTTGCCATCAAACGGGCAGGTGTACGGCGGGGACGGCGCCGAAGTTCAAACACAATTCTCCTCTTTCAAGATGCGGTGGTAAAATGCCCGCGCCTCCATCAGAAACATTCACGCCCGACGAAGGAGACAACCATGAGGAAGATGCTGACGTTCGGCTCGCGCTTTTCTGCGTTATTGATTGGCTTGCTGGCGGTGGCAACGCTGGCGGCGCTGCCCTTTTCGGCACAACAGCCGCCGCCGTTTGACGAATCTCGCATGGTTGCGGATCTGGCCAATCAGTTGCAGCTCACGTCGGAGCAGGCGGACGTGCTCAGCGGCTTGCTGAAACAGCGACGGCCCCGCATTGACGGCCTGTTGCAACAAATGGGCGCGCAGCAACCCGGCAGCCCGCAGTTTTACGAACTGCGCGGACAGATGGACCGCGAGCAACGCGCGCTGCTGGAAGACTTCTTCCCTACGCTGCGGCCCGAGCAGCAAACGCGGTTGCGTGGTTTGATGGCCAATATGCCGCTTGGCGGCTGGGGCGGCCCGCCGCCGCCTTCGGTGATCCAACCGCTCAGGCCCGCCTTGCCTCCAGGCGCGCTTTCCATCGGCGAACGATTGATCCCACAGCCTGCCGCACTGGCGGCAATGGCCAAAAGCACCAACACGCGCAGCGGCAACCCTGCAGGGCCCGCAGGGCCTGCGGGGCGTGAGCGGCGCGTTTCGACCGCCGTCCCGTCCCTGCCCGCGCTGAATGAAGACCAGAAAATCTTGCACCTGCTCAACCGTGCCGGCTTCGGCCCGCGGCCCGGGGACATCGAGCGCGTCAAACGGATGGGCGTTGAGCAGTATCTGAACCAGCAGCTTCACCCCGAAGACATCCTCGATGAATTTCTCAACAAACCGCTGCAGGCGCTCATCACGCAGCAGATGAGTTCGCCGGAGATCGCACAGAATTACCTGCCGCCGCCGCCGAAGCCCGTCCCAACTCCCACGCCCGTGTTGAAGAAGGACGCGGAGACTAGGGGACGCGGAGATGGGGAGATGGAGAGACGGGGAGACAAAGAGATGGGGGGACGGGGCGAAGGAGAGAAGATGAAGCAAACGGAAATGGAGATGGCGAAACCAGAGGCCGAAAATAAGGGAGTAGTGAAACAGGCCGACGAGAAAAAAGACGTGATGGTCCCCCCGTCCCCCCGCCCCCCCGTCTCCCCTTCGCAAACTGCCCGTCGCCCACAGCAGCCCATGGTGGATTCGCAGCGGCCGTTACGCGAACTACAGCAGGCAAAACTGCTACGCGCCGTGTTTAGCGAAAAACAGTTGCAGGAAGTCATGGTTGATTTCTGGTTCAACCACTTCAACGTTTTTGCCGGGAAGGACAACGCGCGCTTTTTGCTGACCTCTTACGAACGCGACGTGATCCGCCCGCACGCCCTGGGCAAATTTAAAGACCTGCTGGTGGCTACGGCGCAAAGCCCCGCGATGCTTTATTACCTGGACAACTTTATGAGCCAGGTCGAATTGCCCGCTCCTCCGCCCAGGATGGACGCCGACGGCAATCCACTGCCCGCACCGCGCCGCCCGGGGCTGAATGAAAATTATGGGCGTGAATTGATGGAACTGCACACGTTGGGCGTGGACGGCGGGTACACGCAGAAGGACGTGGTTGAAGTCGCGCGCTGCTTTACGGGCTGGACGCTTTCTCAGGCGCCGAACTGGGGATTCGTTTTCCGCCCGCGCATTCATGACAAAGGCGAAAAGATCGTGTTTGGCAAACGCATCGCGCCGGGCGGCGGCATCGAAGACGGCCTGCGCGTGCTGGACCTGCTGGCCAGACACCCGTCCACGGCCAAGTTCATTTCGCACAAGCTGTGCCAACGCTTTGTCGCCGACGAACCGCCGCAATCGCTGGTGGACCTCGTCGCCGACGTCTTCACCCGCAGCGAAGGTGACATCCGTGAAGTCGTCCGCGCGATCTTGACCTCGCCGGAGTTCTATTCGCCAAGGTATTACCACAACAAAGTCAAATCGCCGCTGGAACTGGCGGCCTCGGCCCTGCGTGCCACAGGCGCGGCGACCGACGGGGCGCAGCCGATGGCTCAAGCCGTCGCCCGGATGGGCGAGCCGCTTTATCAATACCAGCCGCCGACCGGGTATTCCGAAGATTCCACGCGCTGGCTGAGCAACGCGACCCTGCTGGAGCGCATGAACTTCGCCGTCGCCCTTGTCACCAACCGCATCAATGGTACGCGCGTGGACGCAACACGCCTGGCGACGCCGGACGCGATCCGCCAGCAAGATCGCCTGCTGGACGAGCTGATCGCCGTGCTGATCCACAACGATGTCTCGCGCGAGACGCGCGACATCCTGACCCGCAGCCTGAATGAACAACGCGCCAAACTGACGCCCGCTAAATACGACGACCGCGCCGCGCAGCGAACCGCCGGACAAGCGGTGAGCGAGCTGGCGGCGCTGATTCTGGGGGCGCGGGAATTTCAGGTGAAATGAGCCAATTGCTGAATTCGGCCGGACAAGCAACTTCTTTCATGACCCCACTCGTCATCGCCCACCGCGGCGCCTCGGCCTACGAACCGGAAAACACGCTGCGCGCCTTCGCGCTGGCCATCGAACAAGGCGCGCAGATGATCGAACTTGACCTGCACGCCACGCGCGATAGCCAAGTCGTTGTCATTCACGATTTCACGCTCGACCACACTACCAACTTGAAGGGCCTCGTTAGCCGGCGGTCGCTGGCCGAAATCAAACAGGCCGACGCCGGCAAAGGTGAGCGCGTACCGACGCTGGATGAAACGCTCGACCTGACGCTGGGACGCGTGCGGCTGTATCTGGAAATCAAAGATCCGCGCGCCGCCAGCGAGACCTTGCGGATCATTCGCGCGCGGCGCTGTCAGGACGATGTCATGCTGGCGTCATTCGATCTGGCGTTGATGCGAGAACTGGGCGAGCAAGTGCGCGATATCGAGTTAGGCTTAATCCTGGGCAGCGAAACCCTCCACCCCGTAGTGCGCTGGCGCGAAGCCTTTCCCTGGCGGGCGCTGCGGCACATCAATCACCAAACGCTCTGCATGCAGGTTTCGCTTTGTTACGGCTATCTGGCGCGCCAGGTCAAAGCCAGCGGCAAAAACCTGTACGTCTGGACGGCGGACACAGACGCGCAATTTGCCCGAATGATCGCGCGGGACGTAGACGGCATCGTCACCAACCGGCCGGACCGGTTACTGGCCTATTTGAAACGTCAGCCTAAGTTGGTACGGAACCGGGAGCGGTAGCGACCGGGTTGATCCGTGAGTGTGGTCTCCAGTACACCCGCCATCGCTTTTAGATACCGCTACGGCTTCCGTACCGCTTTGAAATGCCACGGCCGATTCCGGCTTGTCGTTTTTGATCGGCGGCCTACAGCTACAAATGATCAAGGCGTTCGGATATGCTCACGCGTACCGGCGATAGGTTTTTCACTCAGCCGATGCCACCGAGGAGGATCAGCTATGTCTCGCAAATTGCTCGCCCGTCCCTTCGTCGCCCAGTTCATCACGTCGTTGTTGGCACTCTCTTTCCCGCTCACGTTACTCGCGCAAACGCCACCAGTAAGGCCGACTCCGCCGCAGAGCCAACAACCAAGGCCCGTACAAAACCCGGCACAGAACCCGTCGCAAACATCGCCGCAAACCGTGCCTGAACAGCCGTCCGATTCCACGCAAGACCCGGACAACGTCGTACGCATCACCACGCAGCTTGTCCAGATTGACGCCGTCGTCACGGACGGCAAGGGCAACCACGTCGAAAATTTGACCCAGGACGATTTCACGCTGACCGTGGACGGCAAAAAACAGACGCTCACCTACTTCCGTTCGATCAAACATCCCGAAGCCAGAAAGCTGGAAGACGCGCCGAAAGCGTCAAAGGAATCGAAGAACGCGTTGCCGCCGCCCAACCTGCCTTCCAAACCGATTGCGCCGGAGAACGTCAAACGGACGATCGCCTTCGTGGTGGACGATTTGGGACTGTCGCCCACAAGCATCTATTACGCCCGCGAGGCCATCCGGAAATTCGTCCGCGAACAGATGCGGGAAGGGGATCTGGTCGGCATCATTCGCACCGGGCGCGGCGGCGGCGCGTTGCAACAATTCACCGCCGACAAGCGCGTGCTGTACGCCGCGATTGAAAAGCTGAACTGGAATGCTCTTAGCCGCGATATGATCCCGCGCTTCGGATCGAACGATCCCGCCGATACTCAGACAGAGGAAATGCGCGCCGCACAAGCCCGCCTGGATGATTTTCGCGAAACGGTCTTCACCGTCGGCACGCTCGGCGCTCTGAACTTTGTCATTCGCGGTTTACGCGAACTGCCCGGGCGCAAAATGGCGATCCTGATTTCGGACGGCTTCCGGTTGTTTGGCCGCGACCGCGACAACACACTGGCGCTCGATAACGTGCGCCGCCTGGTGGATTTGGCCAACCGTTCCAGCGTGGTGGTCTATTCAGTTGACGCGAAGGGGCTGCAAACCTTGATGCCGGACGCTTCCGTGTCGGGCGTGCCGAAAGCGGAAGACTACACCCGCGTCGCGCAGGAGAATTTCGATTCGCAGGAAGGCTTGACCTTCCTGGCGCGCGAAACCGGCGGGCTGGCGTTCCTGAACAACAACGATTTGAATTTCGGCATCCGCCAGGCCCTAGACGACGGCCGCAGTTATTACCTGTTGGGCTTTGACCCCGAAAACGAAAAGTTCGACCGCAAATATCATTCGATCAAATTGAAGGTTACGCGCCCGGGCCTTCGCGTCCGCACGCGCGCAGGCTTCATCGGCCGGCCCGACGTCGAACGCCGGCAGGAACTGGCCGCAATGGCCGGCCCGCAGGCGCGCGACCGGCAAATCCTGGGCGCCTTGTTTTCGCCCTTCGGCGCGCGCGAACTGTCGTTGCAAATGACTTCGTTCTTCTTCAACGCCGAAAGGGAAGGCTCCTTCGTCCGCTCGCTCTACCACATTGATCCCGACAAATTGAACTTCAAAGATGACCCGCAGCGCCCCGGCCTGAAGGTGCTGAAGCTGGAGATTGTTTCCTTCACCTTCAACGAAGCCGGCGCGATCATTGACCAGCACGGGCGCGCCTTTACCTTGAGCTTCGACCAGGAGCAGTTTCGGTCTCTGATGTCCAACGGCATCGTCTACACCGACGATTTTCTGCTGAAAAAACCGGGCGCCTATCAGTTCCGCACTGTGCTGCGCGACCCTGAAACGGGCCGCTTAGGATCCGCCAGCCAATTCATCCAGGTGCCCGATTTGGCCAAAAAGCATCTGGCGCTGTCGGGCCTGGTCGTGGCCGCGGCTTCGGAACAAAAGGCCGACGGCGCCGCCACGCCTGAACCCATAGACGTCAACTCGACTCCCGCCGTCCGGCGCTTCCCGCGCGACACGGCGATTGATTACGGTTCCGCGGTCTACAACGCCCTGCTTGATCCCGCGGGCAAACCCAACCTGACGGTGCAGGTCGAAATCTACCACGACGGCAAACCCATCTATCAAAGCCCATCGCGCCCCCTCGAATCCACCCTCGCCAACGGACGTACGGATTGCGCCGGGCGCTTGACGCTGAAAGGCTTGCCCCCGGGAGATTACGCGCTGCACCTGGTCGTCACCGACACGCTGGCCAAATCCAAATACGCGCGCGCCGACCAGTGGATGGATTTTGGGATTCGCTGATCGGTCACTGCTCTGAACAAGAGAAAAACGTCAATTACGGAACGCAGAAAACGCGGAAAAGTAGCCAGAGAAAGTGGATCTGCTTTTCCGCGTTTTCGTCTGTTCAATGTACCTGGCGATCTGGTTGATTTGAATTACTGTGCTTTGTCTGGCGGGTATGCTAAGAAGTGCTTGCTTTTGCGAGCGGTCCCACCATTGTTTGGTTCAACAATTCGTTTTGCCGGAGGTGCGAATGAGAATGAGGCAATACGCCAGCGCCCATGCTAGCTTTTCCGCGCTGGTTGTGGTGTCGTTGGTCGTGACGTTCAGTGCGACTGAACGCAGAGCTTCGGCAGACAACACGCCGCAGCCGGTCGTTTGGTACAAGACGGATGTGCGGCTCAAGTTGGATGACAATCAGCACCCCAACCATCTGGAAGGGCGAGAGCAGTTGGTCTGGCTCAATGATTCGCCAGATGCGATCGCCGAATTGCAATTTCATCTATACCTGAACGCCTTCAAAAATCAGAAAAGCACCTTTTTCAAAGAGTCGGGCGGGCAATTGCGCGGCGATACCTTTGAGCCGGGCGAATGGGGGTGGATTGATGTTAATGAAATGAAGTTGTCCAACCAGCAAGGTGGCGAGGACCTGACGAAGAAGATCGAATTTATTCATCCCGATGATGACAACGCGGATGATCAGACAGTGATCCGCGTGCCGCTTGCTCAGCCCGTCAAAGCCGGCGAAAAGATCACGCTCGACATACGGTTCACGGCCAAGCTGCCGCGCGTGTTTGCACGCACGGGATATTGGGACAAGTTCGCGATGGCGGGGCAGTGGTTCCCGAAAATCGGCGTGTGGGAAAAGGTCGGCGAGCGCCACCGCACCGAAGCCGGCTGGAACTGCCATCAGTTTCATGCCAATTCGGAATTTTACGCGGACTTCGGCAATTACGATGTGACGGTGACGGTGCCGCCGATCTTCAAAGACAAGATCGGCGCGACCGGCGCGTTAAAGTCTGAACATACGAATCAAGATGGCACCATCAGCTACAACTTCGCGCAAGAAAACGTGCACGATTTTGCGTGGACGGTCGGGGCCAGTTACGACAAGGTTACGCGCACGTTCAGAGCCGATGAACAAGTGAAACCCGCCGAAATTGACGAATGGGCGAAGCGGCTGAACCTGACGGCGGATCAAATCAAATTGAAAGATGTCGCCGTCACACTGCTGATTCAGCACGAAAATCGCAGTCAGACAGACCGTCATTTCGCGGCGGCATTCAATGCGATCAAGTATTTCGGCCTGTGGTACGGGAAATATCCGTACGACACGCTAACGATCGTGGACCCGCCGTACAACGCAGAGGGCGCGGGCGGGATGGAATATCCTACGTTGATTACCGCGGGCACGGAGTGGTGGCCGGGGCGCGACCAGAATCCCGAGGGCGTAATCGTTCACGAATTCGGCCATCAGTTCTGGTATGGATTGGTGGCGTCGAATGAGTTCGAAGAGTCATGGTTGGACGAAGGCTTCAACACGTATTCAACGGCGAAAGTGCTCAAGGTCGCGTACGGCCCGGACGTTTTACCGATCCGGGCGATTGGCATTCCCGTAATTTACTTGCCGGTTGTCGTCCCGCATCCGTACGAAGATCGCCTGGGCACGCTGCAAGGCCCATTCAACGATCCGATCCTGACTCCTGCCTGGAAGTTTTATAACTCGAACAGTTACGGACTGAATTCGTACCCGCGCACGGACCTGACGTTGAGCACGCTGGAACGGTACGTCGGCGAAGACGTGATGGCACGCGTGATGCGCGAATACCATCAGCGATGGCGCTATCGCCACCCCGCTTCGCAAGATTTCTTCGACACAGTCAACGATGTCACCGGGCAAGACTTCGGCTGGTTCTTCGATCAGTTTGTTGAGGGCACGGGCACGCTTGATTACGAGATCACGGGACTGAAAAGCGAGCAGCCTAGGGCTGCAATCGGCGTGTATGACAAAGATGGCCAGAAGGGTGAGGTGAAAGAAGAGGCGCAGAAGGGCGAAAGGAAGGACGCGCCTTACGAAAACGAAGTGGACATACGTCGCGTGGGCGAAGCATGGTTTCCGGTGGAGATGCTGTTTCGGTTTGAAGACGGTAGCAAGGTGATGGCAAAGCCCGTCACGGTGCGTGACGGCGTGATCGAATACCAATTGTCTCATAGCAAATCTGGCGACAAAGATGGCAAGCAGTGGACGGAAACCTGGGCAATCAACGACCGGTGGAAGAAATTTAAATTCACCAGCGCGTCGGAACTCGTCACCGCCGAGCTTGATCCCGAAAAGAAGGTTTTGCTCGATGCGAATCTGACCAACAACGGCAAGACCGATGCGACGGGCATTGGGGCGGCCACGCGGTGGTCATCGGGAGCGATGTTCTGGGTACAGGCGTTGCTGCAAACGCTCAGCGGCTTGGCGTGAAGAGGAGGGAAGCATGCTCGCATCGTTTTTCAATGGTCTCGTGCGCGCCAGCCGGCAGTGGCGAATGATTCTGCTGCTGCTGGCCGCCAACATTCTGGTTTCGATCCCGGTGGTCGTACCGCTCTTCTTGTTGATTGCCCAGACCAGCAACGACCGGCCGGCGGCCGATGCGATGCTGGCCGATAAGCTGGATCTGAACTGGATGACCGACCTGATCAATGAGCGTTTTCCGGGCGAATCGCTCACGTCGCTCGGCGGGCAGATGGGCGTTCTGCTGTTGGTGATGGGCTTCAGTTACCTTTTGCTCAACACGCTTTTCGCCGGGGGCATTCTGGAAGTTTTTGCTTCGAAGGACGAGCGCTTTGCAATGCGCAGGTTCTGGACGGGCTGTGGCGCGTACTTCTGGCGCTTCTTTCGATTGCTGCTGATCTCGCTGCTGTTTTACGGCGCGGCGTACTTCGTCTACTTTTTGATCAGCAAACCGATTGATGCGGCGGCAAAGCAGGCGGCGGCGTTTACGCCGGTTTTTTATCGGCGATGGGCGGCGGTGCTGCTGCTGGTGCTGCTCTTTGCGTTCGTCAACATGATCTTCGATTACGCCAAAATCGGGGCGGTTGTCGGTGATCGTCGCGGGATGTTTCGCGAAACAATCGGCGCCTTTCGCTTCGGCCTACGAAATTTCTTCCGCGCATATTCGCTGTATTGGTCGATCGGGCTGGCGGGCTTGGGCCTGTTCGCGCTGCTGGCGTGGCTGCGCGCGTCGCTGAATCAGCGCTCAATCCTGGTGGTGTTGTTGGCGGGCTTGCTGGCGCAGGCGGCGATGGCGGCGCGAATGTGGACGCGGTTGGCGTTTTATGCGGGGGAACTGGACCTTTATCGGCGGTTGATGCCGGTCGTAGGACCCGTTCCGAACGCCGAACCGCATATCGAGTTTGCTGCGGCCGGGGTTGGGCAAACCGTCAGTTTGCCTTCGTCCGAAGAAGCGCCTGGCCCGCAAGAACCCGAGCTGCCGCGCCAAGCGAACTGACGGTTTGCCCAACCTCATTCGGGGAGAGGCTGAATGCAGAAATTCAAAATCGCGATGAAGTACCTGCTCGTGCTGTTTTTCATCGCTGCCGGGATGAATCACTTTGTGCACCCGGCTTTCTATCTGAAAATGATGCCGCCGTATCTGCCCTGGCACGCAGCGCTGGTGTACCTGAGCGGGGCGCTGGAAATTCTGCTGGGTGCGCTGGTGCTCTTTCCGCGCTTCACTCAAGTAGCGGGCTTCGGATTGATCGCGCTGCTGGTGGCGGTTTTCCCGGCCAATGTTTATATGGCGCAGAACTCTCATCTGTTCCCCGAATTCAGCCCGAAGGCGCTGTGGATCAGATTGCCGTTTCAACTCGTCTTCATTCTATGGGCGTGGTGGGTGACGAAGCCTGAAACGAATGCTGGTTTTGACACCTCTTCGGGGCATCAATAGAATGCCGTATCTCCACACTGACAGGTTGGCAAATCCGAATTCAAATTCAACAGAAGATTCACATGAGTATTTCACCGGACTTTCTCGCAATCCTGCGTTGCCCGTTCTGTAAATCGAAGGTCGAATTGAAGCCGGACGGCAGCGGCTTGAAGTGCGAAAGCTGCCGTCGCGTGTACCCGATCCGCGACGACATTCCGATTATGATCATTGACGAAGCAGTCATTGAAGCGGAGGAGACGAACCGCTAATCTTCCCATCATCCCCACCCCCTCTGACGCACCAATGTCTGCCCCACTCTTTCAACAACTCCCTGAAAATTCGCGCCTGCTTTTCATACGGCTGCGCAACCTGGGCGAAGCCGTTCTGGACACGGCCAACCTGCGCGCGCTGAAACGCTTCCGTCCTGATTTACGGATCACCACACTGGTCGAAGCGATCTACACCGACCTGTTCGCCGCCGACCCTGAGATCGAAGCGATCCCGCTGTCGCGCGACGCTGGCGAAAAGCGCAGCACGTTCGCGGCGCGGCTGGGCGTGATCAAGGAGATTCGCGATCGAAACTACACCGCCGTTATCAACTTGCACGGCGGCCCGACCAGTGCGCAGTTGACCTTCGCCAGCGGCGCCAGACATCGCGTCGCACCCGCGCACTTCCGCAACGGTTACGCGTACAACCTGCGCATCCCGCCGGTGGATGACATCCTGGCGCAACCCGGCGCCAGCCAGCGGCTGCACACCGTCGAAAATCAATTTACAGAATTCCAATGGCTGGGGCTGCCCGGTGAACGGGCGATGCCGACACAGTTGTACCCCGCGCCGCAGATGCGCGAACGGGCGCGCGCAAAGCTCGCGGAAGCCGGCGTAGATCCGGCCGGGCCGTACGCCGTGGTGGCGCCGACCAACGAGTTTTATACCAAACGCTGGATGCCGGAACGTTTTGCGGAAGTGGCCGAAGCGTTGATGGAACGAGGGGGCCAGGTCGTCATGACGGGCGCGCCGACGTCAGAACAACGCGCGCAGCTAAAGGCTGTGCAGAGCGCGACGAAACAGAAGCTTGCTTCGCTTTGTTCGCTCAGCATTGGCGAATTGGTCGCGGTGATCGCTGATAGCAGGCTGTTTGTCGGCAACGACAGCGGCCCGGCGCACATTGCTGCTGCCGTCAAAACGCCGCTGGTCGTGATGTTCGGCCCGGCCAGTTCGGTCCGCTGGCGGCCGTGGCGCGCGCCGTCGGAACTGGTGCAAAACTACTTCGCCTGTAATCCGTGTTCGATGTACAAGTGCGAGGCGTTTGAGGAGCCGGAATGCATCCGTTCAATTAGCGTGGCGCAGGTGATGGGAGCGGTCGAGAAGGTTTTGAGCAACGCCGATTTACTCAGCGGGCAGGTGCCTTTCAATCATCAACTTTAAGTCGTCAAACTCAAAAGGCTTGCTGACATAGCTCGTCCCGCCGCAGTCCTTCACGCGGTCGAGCGTCTCCTGGCTTTCGTAGCCGGAGATGACAATGATCGGGAGCGATTTAAACTCGGCGTCCAGGCGGATCGTACGCGTCGCCTCCAGGCCGTCAACGACGGGTAAGGAAATGTCCATTAAGACCAAATCCGGTTTGTCGTGCCGGATGCGATCCATCGCCTCCTGCCCGTCGCTGGCTTCAATGACGTCATACTTGTTCAACTTGAGCATCAGCTTCAGCGGGACGCGGTTGTTGTCATCGTCTTCGGCAATCAGAATACGGCGTGATTTTTCCATCATAAGGCGTGTCGTCCCGAACTCCCGCGAACGATTTAATCGCGGGATTCAACGGAAGGTTCGATTTGGGCGATTCAACGGGTCAGCATGAAATCACTAACGCACCAGGATGATGGGCATTCTAGCAGTCGAGTGCAGTGACAACAAGACGAACGACTTCAGCCGAACCAAGAATTGAGATTGGCGGGTCTTTTTGTTAGCATACGCTCGTTTTAAGGCGCGCTGTTTCGGCGGAAATAACATCAACCACAACCCGGACTTCCCCTCCTCCCCCGTTTCAATTGTGTGAAACGATGACTGAAAACGGACTGCCTTTAATGGTCTTGTGCCATTTCGACGGCCGCGTGGCGACGGCGGATCAAAAAACGATTTCGCTGTTTGGTGACGGCAAGCCTGCGGACGATGCAGGTGTGACAATTTCGCAAATCGCCTCAAAGGCGAATTGTGCCGAACTGCCCTCGCTGTTTGAACGCTTCGCTGCGGGAGGGCAGCCTTCGGTGGTCTCTGTCACTGGTTCTGGCGACAGGGAATGCGAGGTCGTCCTGCGACGACTCAACGGATTTCAATCGCAGCCGCTCATTGCCGTAGAGGTGCGCCATCCGGACCGGGAGCGCAGCGCGTTGGCCGAAATCGGGCGCGCCACGAACCGTCTGATTCACGACTTCAAAAATCAGATGGGCGGGCTGAAGTTATACGCGGCGTATCTGAAGAAACGGTTTGCCGATCAGCCGGAAGGCCTGGAGATTGCGGAAAAGATCATCAACAGCTTGAACGAGATGTCCGAAAACGCTTCGCTCATCACCAAGCTGACCCGCCCGCTGGAATTGAAGTTGGGTGAAGAAGACCTGGTCGCGCTCCTGAAATTGGCGCTTGAGGAATTTCAGACGCAAGCCGCCGCGCGCAGCGTTAAGGTGGTTGCTGAATTTGATGCCGCCGCCGCCCGCTTGCCGCTCGATTCACAGCAGATGCGCACGGCCTTGTATACTCTGCTGGCCCGCGTGGCAGAGTTGTCGCCGGCAGGCGGGAGCTTGAAAATTGCCTTACGGTCGGGCGAAGGGCAATTGCAGCTTTCAATCGCCTGCGAGGGCGACACGCTTGGCGAACAGCAGCGACAGACGTTCTTCGATTTTCTGACCCACGAGCGGCTGAACCAAACTTCACTCAAACTTGCGCTGGCGCGCCGCATCATCGAATTGCACGGCGGTGTGGTCACGGCGCTCGCCGCCGAGCCGACCGGGACAAATATTTTGCTCAAGTTCAAAGGTTGAATTTGCTGACCACAGCGCCCGTCTGGTGACGTCGGGCGCTGTGGTAGGAGAAAGCTGTCATTGAAAACAGAGAACAGAATTTTAGTCGTTGACGACGAGCCTTCGATTACGGACGGGTTGCGGTTGCTGTTGGGCGCGGAGGGGCACACGGTCGAGACGGCCTCCAGTTTCAACGCGGCGCGCGTGACGCTGGAGCGGCAGGCGTTCGACCTGGTCTTGACCGACCTGCAATTGCCAGACGACCCGCAGGGCGGACTGTCGCTGTTGCGATTGATCAAAGAGCGCACGCCCGGCACTGAAGTCATCGTCATCACCGGTCACGGCACCGTCCCCGAAGCCGTTGAGGCGACCAAATCCGGCGCGTTTTATTTTGTCGAAAAGCCTTTTGAGCCGGAGCAGATTCTGCTGCTGGTGGAAATGGCGCTCGAACGGCGCCGTTTGCTGAACGAATCAGAGAGCCTGCGCGGCCATTTTCAGCGGCAGGAATTCAGCAACATCATCGGCGGGTCGAAAGCCATGCAAATGATCTACGACACGATCAAGAGCGTGGCCAAGAGCGACGCCAACGTCCTGATCATCGGCGAATCGGGCACGGGCAAGGAGTTGATCGCCAACGCCATCCACTTCAATTCGCTGCGCGCCGGGCACGAATTCGTCAAGGTCAACTGTTCGGCCCTGCCGAAAGAGCTGATCGAAGCCGAACTCTTCGGCTACGTCAAAGGCGCGTTCACCGGCGCGATCCAGAACCGTTCGGGGCTGGTGGCGCAGGCCAAGGGCGGCAGCCTGATGCTGGATGAAGTCGGCGAAATGCCGATCGAATTGCAGCCGAAGCTGCTGCGCGTGCTGGAAGAGCGGCGCTTCCGGCCCGTGGGTTCGACCGAGACGTTTGAGGCCGACTTCCGGTTGATCTGCGCGACCAACCGCGAGCCGCGCGAGGCGATCAAGGAGGGGATGATGCGCGAAGATTTGTTTTACCGAATCTCGACGATCACGATCAACGTGCCGCCGCTGCGCGAACGCGCCGAAGATTTGCAGTTGCTGACAGACTTCTTCTTTAACAAGTTCAAGGAAAAATACAGCCGCCCGCTGCAGGGATTTTCGCAATCGGCCTACCACCGCGTCTTCGCCCACCGGTGGCCGGGCAACGTGCGCGAACTGCAAAACGCCATCGAGCGGGCCGTGCTGTTGGCGAAAAGCTCGCGCATCGAACCGGAGGATTTGCCCTTCGGCGATCAAATCACGGACGCGGTGCCGGAAGCCTTTTACGTTCCGCCGAACATGACGCTGGAAGAGATCGAACGGATCGTTATCGAACAGACCCTGAAACGCACAAGTGGTAACAAGCAGGCCGCGGCGCAGGTGTTGGGCATTTACCGCCCGCGCCTGTACAGCAAGATCAAGAAGTACCGCATTCAGGTGCCGCGCGAATCCCGCAAACGCGAAAAGAGGGCCGATGAAGTCACAAGTCAACACGCGTAACCGCCGACTGGGAATTGTCCTCTGCGGCCTGTCCGTCTGGTGCTCGCTGCTGCTGACGGCGCGATCGCAGCCGGCAGTCGTCCAAGACGTGCCCGCCAATGCCCGCTTCACGAAGAACGAAGTGATCGCTGTGCAGGTCGAACTGCGGCGGCTGGGGTATCTGAAAACGCGCCTTTCGGCCGAACTTGACACGGAAACTAAGGCGGCCATCAGAGAATATCAGTTCAAGATGGGGATGCCGAACACAGGTAAGCTCGACGTTGCGACCTACCGCAGTCTGGGCCTTCCTTACCCGGCCCCGAAGCCAGGCGAACAGAGGGTCGCGCGGCAACCCGCCAACGCGAAGAAGGAAGAATCGTTGGCCGGCGGCGAAAAGAAGACCGCCAGTGCGAAGGAGAACGCCCCCGCCAGCGGCGAAAAGAACATTGTGCAACAAGCCGGAAGTGGCATGAGGGAGGGGGCCCGCGTGGGTCTGGAGAAGACTTATGACGCAGGCAGTTTCGCGGCGTCAAAGTCGAAGGACGTTACGGTGAAGGGCGCGAAAGCCGCTGGGACCGCCACGAAACAGCAGGTTGGCTCGATGATCCGGCGCAACGACGAAGACACTGCGCCGGAAGTGGCGGAAGTTTTCGCGTCCAAGCCAGACTGGAACAGCCTACAATTTACGGTCAAAGCCGGAATGGTGACGATCAAATTGCCGCCGAAAAGCAAAGTGGACATCGGCACGCTGGTCTCCGAGGTGCGCAAAGTGGCCGGCGTCCGCTATGTTTTTGTCATCGCGTTTTAAACTGAAGGGGTGTGGGCGAGCGTGGGAAGGGAGAGGATTAGAGTTTGATTGGCTCGCGTACGGTGATGCGCGAAGGGAGCAGCCCCTGTAGCGTTTTGAGTTCATTCTCGATCTCTACGAGTTTCTGGCTGATGTCGTCGCAACGTTCCGTCACTTGCGGAAATTGCTCGTCCGAGATTTGATCCACTTCTTTCAGCCGATCCCGCTGCGCCGTCAGCCTTTGCATCAGGTCTTCGCGCTTTTCCCGCAGGTTCGGCTTATCAATAGCTTGAATGTCCCGTTCGATCTTGGCGATCCGTTCGCGCAGCGTGGTGACCCGGCTCTCCTTGGTATTTTTATTCTCGGTCTTTACGTTTTCTGCTTCGGTTTTCTGCTTCGTTTTTTCCGCCGCCTGCTGCTTGAAATATGACGTGGCGCTAATCACCAGCCCCGCCACCCCCAGCATCACTAGCCCGATAAAAATGACCAGGTTTGTTTTCGACGACCTTTTTCCTGACTGCGAATTTTGCCGCCCATCATAATGACCGTGTGACGAATTCTGATCCGACAAGGCAGATGCTTCTGCCGGCGTCACGGAGAGCGGTTTCGTCAGGCGCGGGTCGAGCGAGTCCGTGTGCTGCGGCGGTTTTTGCTCGGCGGTTACGCGCGATGCCGGGTTTAAGTCTTCGGGCAGGTCTTCGGGCGCAAAGACCGCCGTGATCGGCCCGACACGATCGGACAGGTCATTGGTGCGCTTCCGTTCGGTAGCAGGAGGTGACAGGGGGGTAGTGAACGGGGTGGCTTGTCTAGGCGGGGAGGGCAGCGGTTCCGTCTGCCTGACCTCACCGCCCGGCGGCTTTAGCGAGGAGCCTGAATGATCGTCCATCGGATCTGTCCTGGGTCCGTCTGCGTCATCCCTGGTCTCCCAACTGATCTCAGTGGGGGTGTCGGGCGAACGGGCCAGGCTCTTGGGCGCGATCGAATTGCCGTCCGGCAGCGGCAGCCCTGCGCCGGAAAACTGCGCAATGACGACCGTGATGTTGTCTTCACCACCGCGTTCGTTGGCCAGATTGATCAGCGACTGGCAAGCCGATTTGAAATCGCTCGCTTCGTGGACGATCCGCGCGATGTCTTCGGCGCCCATCTTCCCCGACAGCCCGTCGCTGCACAGTACCACCGTGTCCAGTTGGTGCAGCGTTTCCACCCCGACTTCGACGTTGACGTTGTTGTGCGCGCCCAGCGCCTGCAGGATGACGTTGCGATAACTGTGCGTTTCGGCCTCTTCTTCGGTGATCTGACCGGCGTCGATCAACTGCTGGACCAGCGACTGGTCTTTGGTCATGCGATGAATCTTGCCCTGCCGGATCAAATGGGCGCGACTGTCGCCGACCTGCGCAAAGTACAGATGGGTGCCGTTGGTGGCGACGGCGGTAAAGGTCGCGCCCAGGCCCCGGTGCGCCTGATTGGTCTGCCCGTCGGTGTGAATGATGGAGTTGGCCTCTTCAACGGCCAGGCGCAAGCGTTCGGCGAAGGGCATCTTGCAGTAAAGGTCATGCGCCTGCAATTGCAGCATTCGGTCGCGCACGGTTTCGACCGCGATGCGCGATGCGACCTCGCCGGCCAGCGCGCCACCCATACCGTCCGAAACGGCCAGCAATGTCCCGTAATACCCCTGGGTGTAGGTTAATAAATCGTGCGGCTCTTCCTCGTTGGCGGTCCAGCTTTTGCCGGTCGAAAGGTCGAGGATCAGAAAATTGTCCTCGTTGCCGCTGCGCACCATGCCCACATCCGTCTGGGCGTAGAGCGCTAAGTTGATGGTTGGAAGATCGGACATAAGTTCGTGATGAGTGATGAGCGATAAGTGAACGGGCCTAACTCTTTTCCGGCATCACTTGTCACTGGCTCACTGCTTCTACGCTCGTTGTAGTGCCGCGTCTAAATCCGCGATAATATCTTCAACATCCTCGATCCCGACAGAGATTCGCACCAACCCTTCCGTGATTCCCAGCCGCGCGCGTTGTTCTGCGGGGACTGAAGCATGCGTCATCGTTGCCGGATGTGAGATTAGTGTTTCAACGCCGCCGAGGCTTTCAGCGAGCGCGCATAGGCGCACATTATCCAACACACCCCGCGCAGCCGCAAGAGAACCTGTCTCGAACGCGATCATTCCGCCGAAACCGGTCATCAGCCGCTTGGCGCGCTCGTGCTGCGGGTGCTGAGGCAGGCCGGGGTAATAAACCTTCCGGATTTTGGGATGCTCGTCCAAAAACGCGGCCACCTTGCGCCCATTCTCGTCATGCTGCCGCATGCGAACCGCGAGCGTTTTCGTCCCCCGCATCACCAGGAACGAATCGAACGGCGAAAGGATCGCGCCCACGGCGTTCTGCAAAAACGCGATTCGCTCCGCGTCTTCGGGGCGCGTGGTGACGGCCACGCCGCCGACGCTGTCACTGTGGCCGTTGAGGTATTTCGTGGTCGAATGCACGACGATGTCCGCGCCCCATTCAATCGGGCGCAGAAAATACGGACTCATAAAGGTATTGTCCACCACCAGTCGAATCTCACCGTCGCGCGCCAGCTTGCCAATGCCTTCCAAGTCGGCCACCGTCATCATCGGGTTGGTCGGCGTTTCAACGAAGATCATCCGCGTGTTCGGTTTGAGCGCGTTTTCGACATTGACCGCCTCGGTTGTGTCCACGTAGCTGAACTCCAGCCCGAAGTTGCGCAACACACGTTCGAACAACCGGTAGGTGCCGCCGTACGTGTTGTCGGACACGATGACGTGGTCACCCGCCTGCAGCAGCCTCAACACGACGTCAATCGCCGCCATGCCCGAAGCAAAACAATGGGCCGCCTGCCCGCCTTCGAGTGCGGCCAGATTCTTTTCTAATGCAATCCGCGTCGGATTCTGAGTGCGCGCGTATTCATACCCCTTGTGTTGGCCCAGCGCATCTTGAACATAAGTCGAGGTTTGGTAGATAGGCACCGCGACCGCGCCGGTCGCAGTGTCGGGTGGTTGTCCCGCGTGAATAGCCTTTGTTGCAAAACCCATGATTAACGTAATGATTAAAACGGTGAATTAAACCTACGGGCAGATATTAAATACTCAACTAAGAAAAAGGAAGCACGAATTATGCTGGGGAAGTCGCGTGCCCGATTCGCCATGACTTTTAGGGCTTCGCATCCATCCAATTTTCACCCGCGCCGAGTTCGACCGTGAGCGGAACAGCGATTTGCGCCGCTGCTTCCATCGCCGCTTTGACGACCTGTTTGGTTTTCTCAAGTTCCTTCACGGGCACTTCGAAGACCAGTTCGTCGTGGACTTGCAGGATCATCTTGGCCTTCAGCTTTTCGCGCTTGAGCGCTTCGCTGACGCGCAGCATCGCCAGTTTAACAATGTCCGAGGCCGAGCCCTGCATCGGCATATTGACGGCTTCGCGTTCGGCGCGCGCGCGGGCCGCGCCCTTGCTGGCCAGGTCCGGCACGCGGCGCAACCGGCCGTAGATCGAACGCACTACGCCCCCGGCTTCGCGGGCCTTTTCGGGCAGCTCGTCCATATACGTTTTGACGCCCGCGTAGGTGCGGTAGTAATCGTCAATCACTTTTTTGGCCTCGGCGCGATTAATGCCCACGCGTTGGGCCAAGCCGAACGGGCCGATGACGTAGGCGATGCCGAAGTTGGTGATCTTGGCCACGCGGCGCTTTTCTTTCAACTCCGCCGGAGTCTTGGCGCGGAAGACCTCACGCGCCGTTCGCTCGTGGATGTCTTCGCCCTTGGTGAACGCGTCGAGCATGACCGGGTCTTTGGTGATGTGCGCGAGCAGCCGCAGTTCGATCTGCGAATAGTCCGCCGACAGCAGCACGCAGCCGTCCGCGGGGATGAACGCGCGGCGGATGCGGCGGCCCATCTCGGTGCGGATCGGAATGTTTTGTAAGTTTGGATTTACGCTACTCAATCTGCCCGTGGCGGCGATTGTCTGGGTAAGCGTTGTGTGTATGCGCCCGTCGGCCGGATTGATCAGAGAAGGGAAGGCGTCCACGTACGTGCCTTTCAACTTCATCAGCTCGCGGTGCTCGATGATCAAACGCGGCAGTTCGTATTTCGTGGCCAATTCGTCCAGCACGTCGCGGCTGGTGGAAATCTGGCCGGTCGCCGTGCGCTTGGAAACCTCAAAGTTCAACTCTTCAAAAATTTCGCCGAGCTGTTGTGGCGACCCGATGTTAAATTCGCGCCCGGCCAATTCGTAAATCTTCTTCGACAGTTTCTCGATTTCGACATGCATTTCGGCCGAAAGGTGGCAGAGCACGTCCGTGTCCACGCGGAAGCCCGCGCGTTCGATCTCGTACAGCAGCGGCACCAGCGGCAATTCGATCTTCTGATATACGTAATCGAGCGTCTGTTCCTGAAAGTCAAACTGGATCTTGTCTTCCGCAATCTTGACGTTAAGCACGTCGGCCAAACGCCCGGCCAGGTCGGCGCTCTGCGCGACGGTTTCTTGCCCGTCGGCCGCGCCGTGGCCGTCCAGGTACTGGCTGGCCATGGCGGTTAACTCGTACTTCGTCCGCTCAGGGTCTAGCAGGTACGCTTGCAGCAGCGTGTCGTCGGTCGCGTTCTCGACCGCGATGCCCAGATCACTCAGCAGATGGATCGCGCGCTTCAGGTCGTGCGTGGATTTCTCAATCAGACCATTATCAAAGACTTCGCGAAGTAGCTTCGCCGCCTCCTTCTGATCACCACAGTTTTCAAAATCGAAGTAATTGGCCACGCCGGGCGAGGTGGAAAAGGCCACGCCGCTCAGACGCGCAGGTTCGAGCGATCCCGCGGCGGTCGGGGTTTCGGACAGGGCGAATGCGAACCGGTCACGGTTGAAAAGCGAGCCGACCAGTTTGCGCAGGTCATCCAGGGTCTGAACCTGGCCGTATTGCGTGGCGGATTGGCCGGCGGGCTTAGCGGACGCCTGGTCGCCCGCCACCGCGCCGCCCGCGAATTCGCGCGTCAGCTGGCCGAATTCCAGCTCGGAAAAGAGCGCGTAGGCCAGCCCGCGATCCGGCTCTTCGTAAATTAGCGATGTCAGGTCGAGTTCCACCGGCACGTTGACGTCAATGCGGGCCAACTCGCGCGACATTCGAATTTGTTCGGCGAAATCGCGCAGCGATTCGCGATACGTCTTGCGTTTGACCTCTTCGCATCGGGCGATGGCAGTTTCGATGTCACCGAACTGTTCCAGCAGGCCGACCGCGCCCTTTTCGCCAATGCCCGGCGCCCCCGGAATGCCGTCCACGGCGTCGCCCATCAACCCCAGCCAATCTACGATCTGCCCGGGGGCAACGCCGAATTTCGCCTTCACACCCGCTTCGTCCAGCAACGTTTCGCCGCCACTTCGCTCAACGCGCAGCACCACCACCTGCGGGTCGCAAACGAGCTGCGAAAGGTCTTTATCGTTGGTTACGATGACGGTTTGCAGGCCCGCCGCCGAAGCCTTCCGCGCCAGCGTGCCGATGATGTCATCGGCCTCGAACCGGGGCATCTTCAATGTCGGCACACGCAACGCCTGGCAGACGCGGTCAATGTAAGGGAATTGCACGACCAGATCGTCCGGCGGCGGTTGGCGGTTGGCCTTGTATTTTTCAAACTGTTCGTGGCGAAAGGTCGGCTCAGCGCTATCAAGTACGACGCCTAAATAATCGGGTTTGTGGTCGTTAATCATCTTCCGCAGCGTCATCGTGAACCCGTAGACCGCGTTGGTGGGCATGCCTTTCGAATTTGAAAGCCCGCGGATCGCGTAATACGACCGGAAGATGTTCGACATTCCGTCAACCAGGAAGAGGCGTTTGGGATTTGGCATGACTCGGATTATCCGTGAGGCGTGCAAGGAGGGTCAAGATTGCATTGAGATACGGGCAGGGATTCTGCTATGATCTGCCACGCCGATGACGACCCCCGCATCCCAAGCCTCGTCGGACCAACAATTCAATTCAAGAAGAACGACCAACTACGCCTGCGTTGCCCACAACCAGTGCAGGACAACCCTCACCAATCGTAAGGTAGGGAACCGTGAAATACGTGAAAGTAAAACAGGGCATAGTGTCCCCCCTTTGCCTGCTGCTAATGCTGATTTTCGTCGGTCTGAGCGCCGCGGCCGCGCCGCGCGAATACGCCGTGCAGATCGCCGCCGTGCGTTCGCCGCAGGTGGCCGACGATATGCGGAGCGGGTTGAGGGTGCAGGGATTGGAAGCATATTGGGTCAAAACCGTTTTGCCGGAACACGGAATGTTTTATCGCGTCCGGCTCGGCAAATTTCCTTCGATCGAGACCGCCTATACTTATGCCGAAGTGTTGCTCAATACCGGCTTGCTGGAATCGTACGCCATCACGGCGTACGAACCGCCGATGAGCGGGCCACTGCGCGATATGATGCAGGCTTCCATCGAAGTGCAGGAATATATTCAGCAGGGGCCTACGGCCAAGGAAACCAGCGAATTGTTCGCCGCCCTGGGCGCGCGGCAGTGGATGTTGCCGTCAAGCCGGAATCTGTTCGGGACCACACCGCAGGTCGCGCCGCAAACAATAGGAATGAATCGGCGCGAAGTGCTCGTCTTTGCGCTGAGCAGCCACGAATGGCGGATGACGCCCGACCCGAGCATCTTTTTCGTGCGCGCGCCGGTGGTGGCCTCAACCGTGGATCTGGCCGTCAACCCGGCGTCGCCGAAGTTCGAGGCTGCGCCCGTCCCCCGCACCGTCGCGCCCGCGAGCAACACGTCGCGGGCATTGACCCCACCGCCGAGACCGAACCAGCCTACGCCGAACAATAGCTTTGGCACGGAGCGGAATGCGGCGGCGGACATCGGCAGGGGCGGCAACAAACCAACCACGGCGCGCGGCATCAGCCCTGGGGCCAGGAACCTTGGACAGGCACGATTGCAAGCGACCGCCGAATTGCGCAACGGCCAATTGGTGATGAAGCTGCGGAATCTGGATTCCGAACGCAGCTTTACGGGCACGGCGCACGTCACGCTGAGCGATGACAAGAACAGCAGCGAAGTCTTGCCGATGCAATTCAACCTGGCGCCGGAGGCCGAAGTCGTGCTGCCGATCAACGATCCGGTCGGCGTCGGCAGCAATTGGATGCTGATGGTTTTCGACGACGCTAACGCCCTGCGGCTGGTGCGCGGCGCATCCATCGGGCAGAAGGCCCCTGCTGTGGCGCAACAGAATTCGCCAAGCCCATCCGACCAATCGTCGCTCAATCCGCCGCCGTACGTGACCGGCGTGTACGACGCCACAAGCGCGCCCGCCGCCGCCACGCAGCCCGCGGGAAGCGCCACGGCGGGGATGGTGCCTCCCAGCGAGACGTCGAACCTGCCGAATAACGCCTCGGGCCAAGGTCCCACAAGCGCCGCAAATGCCGCGCCGCCGAACACTCCGGCAAGCGGGGATGTCCCGGCGCAGTTAACCATCACACCGCGCCAGATCGCCGTAACGACGGAGAACGTAACGCTTGAATTCGACATTGCCGCGCCGCAACCGCTCAACTACATCTCGGTGACGTTGGCCGCCGGAGATTATCGCGACGTGCGTCAGGCATTGATGTCGTCCACTCGCGGTCGCGTACCCTTCCTGGTCCCCGCGGCACAGGCCACCGGCACGTTTATCTACGAGATCAAGGATGAAGGCGGGCGCGTGCTGGGCGGCGGCGTCGGGGACTTCCGCCAGTTGGTGGGAAAGTAAACTGAAGTCATTAACAAAACGGGCATCCTCGATCCATTTGATGTAGGATGCCCATTTTATTGCCCTTCACAAAACCAATTGTCAATTCAGCCGGTGCTCCGTCGCAAGTTTGCGTACGCGATCGTCGAGCTGCCGTTGTAGCGCGGCCCGCTCTTCAGCCAGTTTCTTCTCTTCCTGCCGCAACCGTTCCAGTTGGTCTTCGCCCTGTGCGATCTTGCCGACGTATCGCTGCACCAATTGCTTCTCCTCATCACTCTTGCCTAGCGCCTTCAGGTTGTCGCGCATCCGCTCTTGATCCTTGGTGATCGTGTTGATCTCGCTCTGCCTTTCGGCCGCCTGCCGGTTGAGCGAGGAGATTTGCGACTTCAATTCGACGACGGCTTCCAGCGCCTGCCTCATCTGCGGCGTCAGGTAGTTGGCTTTGACGTAGATTTCGATGTCGTTGCTCGTGACGTTCGACAGCGCGAAGGTCGTCACCTCCGGCAACTCTTCGGTCACGGCGAGCTGCGTGGAGGCGTTAGGCGGCACGCTGACTTTGAAGCGATAAAATTGTTCCGTCGTTTCGACCGGCTTGGCGGTCTTCACCAACTGCCATTTGGAATTCTTACTATAGGGATGTTCGACGTAAACGGTTTTCGCGCGATCCGTGACGTTACTGAGCGTGTACACGGTCTCCTTCGACTGCCGGTAATGCACGCGCAGTTCGCCGTTGATGAATTGCGTCAAGTAGGCGCGCCCGTTCGCTTCGTCTTCTTTGATGCTGACGCGACAGCCGAGATCAACGGCATACGTGATGAAGCGCTTTTCGCCCGGCTTGATGCGACTGGTCAAGGCTTCGCCCGCGTAGGTGTCGTTTTCGATGACCGTCACCGGCCCGCTTTCGAGCGTCAGCCCAGTGTTGTTGGTCAGGTAGAGCGCGCTCATGGGATTCTGTTCACGCGTCGAGCGGTTGTAGAGCGACGCCGTCTCGCCTTCGATCGAGTTCTGCAGGATCGGGATCAGCGCCGAACTGTTGCGTTTGATGGTCACGGGGTGGGCGATGCGGTATTCGAACAGTTCGCCGATCTCCTGTGTGTCGACATCAGCCTCAATGCCGGAGTCCTTGTCTCGGATGGCGCTCACCCGCCCTATCGTAGAGGCTTCCGTATTGAGTATCTCACTACTGGCCCGTACCTCGACGGTTTCCGAAACCGACCCGACGTCGAGCGAAAAGTTGTTGCGCGCGACCGCGCCTTGCGAAAGGTTCACATTCGCCATCTCGTAACTTTTGAAGCCTGCGCTGTCCACCCTGATTTTGTACGCGCCCGGCGGCAACCCGCGCAGTTTGTACCGGCCCGCGTAATCGGTGGTGGCCGAGACCCGTGCGCCTGTGTTGATTTGCGTGACAGTGATCGCCGCGTTAGCGACGGCGGCGCCGCCCGGGTCTCTGACGACCCCTTCCAGCGTCCCGCCGCCCGCGCCCGAAACCAGGTCGAGCCTGCCGTTGATCGGCGCCTCGGCGATCTGTGGCGCGACCGAAATATCATCTGGCATTTCAACCACCGGGCGGTGTTTGTAGCGCGGCTGTTGCAAATCCTGTATGAAGGAGACGGGCGCGCCCGCTACCAGCGACAGTGTAACGTTCGTCCAGTCTTCATCCTGCACGTTGTCTATCAGCGCCCAGCCTTGCAAAAATGGCTTTGCCTTCGCGTCCAACACCACTCGGTAAGTCGTCTTCCAGACCGGCGCTTCAACCACGTAGCTGACGAACAGGTCGCGCTCGCCCGTACCGGCAGTCGAAATCGTCAGCCTACGAAGGTTCTTGTGAATCGTGGACTGAAGGATCGAAAGATATTGATCCAAATCTTCGCGCAGCTTGGTGTCGAGCGGTTTGAGGTACTGAAGTCTGTCGAGCGCGATACCGAAAATCTCCCCTCTGTCGCTCACTAAAATTAACTCCTGTGCCTCAAGCTTATCCGTGCCTTGCCCTTTGGCGTGCTTTTCAATACCAACGATGGTGCCGACCGTCGCCGAGTTTGCTTGAAATATCTTGAGTTCGACTCGCGCGCCTTTCAACTGGCCGAGGAGCGAAGTCAGCCCCACCTGATTGCTCCCGTCCAGCCGAATGCCGAACTCCTCAATCCGTTTATCGAACGGTTTGGTCGAGTCAAAGGTGACCGACGAGATATTGCCTTTATTCAGGTCGAGCACGACCAGCGATTTCAGCACGTCGTTCATTTGCGCGGCGTCGAACTGAAACGTGACCTGCTGGTCGCCATTGACCTTGCCTTGCCGCTCGAAATAACCGACGCCATGTTTGTAGAGCGTTACGCGCTTGAGTGGTGGCGGGTTGCTTTCGCTCTGCGCCAGCGCGAATGGAGTTATCCAGAGAAGAAACAACGCCAAGATGAGCCCGGTAGACTGCCGATTCATAGAACCCTCCTGTCAAAAGGCACAACAATACCCGTCTCGTTGTGCGAGTGGTGAAAAAGCTGGATTGTTTTTTTGGGATTGGGGCCGAATGGTTTTACTGTCGCTTCATCCTCAGCGATGGCTGAACGGTCGTATGAAAAGAAACTTGCGCGAGTCGCCCGGCGTCAGACGACGGCAAGTAGTCCGTCCATCTGGTTCTGCTGACGCCAGTACCGCCGCGCCAGCCACGAACGGCCGTCGCGCGCGTCGGCAAGGGCAATACGCGCGCCCCATTCCGCCAGTTTAGCGCGATGCTCTTCCCAGGCTTGCTGGCATTGGGCGGGGGACGCTTGCGACTCATTGCTGTCCTTGCTGAGTGATAGAAATTTGGCTTCCATTTCGCGCCGTTCGACTTCAATCAAAGCCCGCCGCCTCGCGTAATCGCCCAGCGCCAGCCGGTGCAATCGTTCGTGCCGCCAGAATAGGCTTTCCGCGTCATAGCCTTCACCCGCCGCGGGGCCCGTCGGAATCAATTCGCCACCAAGGACAAGTGGTTTAAAGACGCTCAAACAGGGCGATGATGTGCCGGTCAGCCAATGCAATGAATTGTTCTGGCTCAGTCGGCTGACCATTGATCCGGTCGTTTGTCCCGACTGCCGAGTCGCCGGCCACGACGCATGCGCGCAGGGCATTTGCAGCCGCCAGCCGTGCCCGGGCTTGTGTCCCGCGTGATCGCGCAAGGCCGCGAACAAGTCCGTATGCAGAATGCGGCCATCAGATTTCATCAACCCGCGGAAGGTACACATTCGCCGAACGTCGCCGCCGCTAGTAACCCGGTACAGCGGGTCGCCGAAGGCCTTGGCAAAATCGAAATCATTCGCACGCTTGCACCAGCCCTGCCCGCGCGCGAATTCGAACGCGCCGTCCGACACCAGGTCGAACTCTTTACCGATCGTCAGCACGTTCGAAATCGTCCGCACGCCGCGAACTTTCTGCGCCGCCCAGAACCGATCCGCCGTTTCCAGCGCCCAGGCTTCCCGCGGATCGGCTATCACAAATGAATTGTGATAGCGAAACCCCTTGTGCCGGTAACCGCACAAGCCGCCCTGCCCAACCTCTGCGAGCAACCGCGTGATCAATTCCAGGGCTTCGCGCGCGGTTGACGAGCGTTCCAGCGCCAGCCGCAGCAAATCCATTCCGGTCAAGCCAAGTTTCGGAACGGGCAGGCGCGTGAAAACGGCTTCATTGCCAATGGCCACGCCGTGTTCGTTCGCGCCCATCTCCGCCCCCCACATCCAAAACGGACGACTGATGACAACTTCGTTGACGCGCGCGGCCTGTGGCAGTTCGACGTAAGTGCATTGTACTTTCGCCGGAGAACTGAAATGTTGCGCTGCCCGGTGCTCGACGATTTGGGCTTCGCCGGGTTCGCGGTCGCTGTTTTTGCCAAACCAGACCGCTCCATCGCGAGTTGCGGGCGGAACGGCTACGATGGTGTCGCACATGGAATTTGTGTTAGGACTTTGGATTGAGTTCGTCGCGAGCGGCGAATCATAATGGCCCCGCGCCGCAAATTCCAGAAATGACAAACTTGCGGCACGACGGCGCAATAAAAACGCAAAAAGCGTTTGATGATCTGTTGGCTATGAACACAAAAGAATTTCTCTCGGCGGACTGGCGTTATCTGGCGATGCTCAATTACGAAATCGATCCGGCGATCCTGGAACCGCTCGTTCCTCGCGGCACCGAACTGGATTCCTGGCAAGGCCGAACATTCGTCAGCGGGGTCGGCTTTCTGTTTTTGAACACGCGTCTGCTGGGCGCGTCCATTCCATTTCATCGCAACTTCGAAGAGATCAACCTGCGGTTTTACGTCCGGCGCAAAGCGGCAGACGGTTGGCGGCGCGGCGTGGCGTTCGTCAAAGAGATCGTCCCGCGCTGGGCCATCGCGACGGTCGCGCGCGCCGTGTATAACGAACGATACGTCGCGCGGCGGATGTGGCACGGCACGGATTTGAGCGGCGTCTCGTTTACCAAAAGCGGCGTGGTCGAATACGGATGGATGGAACCGTCAGGCCGAAATTACCTGCGCGTTAAAGCTGCAGGTGATCCGCAACCACTTGCTTCGGATTCCGAAGAAGAGTTCATCACCGAGCATTATTGGGGCTACGCCACGCAAGCTGGGGGTGGCACGGTCGAATACAAAGTCGAACACCCGCCTTGGCGTGTCTGGCAGACCAGCGAGGCCGAATTCGAATGCGACGTCGAGCGCGTTTACGGCGCCGAGTTCCTCGGTACGCTCTGCGCCCGGCCCAGTTCGGCCTTTATTGCCGAAGGATCGCCCGTCATCGTTCGCAGAGGGGTGAAGATATGCTGAGCATCAATCCACGTCAGGATTATTTGCTGTTCGACGGCGACTGCGGCATCTGCACCTGGTCGTCCGAAGTCATCAAACGAATGGATCATCAGCATAAATTCATTGTCGAACCTTATCAGGTGTTTGCCGAAAGCGAATTGCTGCGCTTCGGCATCAGCTACAACCAGTGCACAAGGAAGCTGCAAGTCATCACGCGACGGAGGAAAGTGTATGCGGGCGCGCTGGGCGTGAATTACTTTCTCTGGCAGCGATTCCCCTGGAGGCTGTTGGTGATCTTGATTTACGCGCTGCCTATTCTCCTGTTGCTTGAATTGCTTGCCTACAGGCTGATCGCGGACAATCGTGGCCGCATCTCAGCATGGTTTGGGATGAAGGCTTGCACATTGCGTCAGTACCGCGAGCGGTAGTCATTGGTACGGAACCGGGAGCGGTAGCGACCGGGTAGACTAGTGAACCATATTCTCAGTAAGTACCCGGTCGCTACCGCTCCCGGTTCCGTACCGGCGCCCATTCCACTGATTTCCAATTTGACCTATGGCCACATTTGATCAGACCCCCCCGGAAAATTTTTCGCGCGACGTGTTGCTGCGCGACGGCGCCGTGCTGCGGATGCGCGCGCTGCGGCAGACGGACCGCGAAGGCTTGATCGCCCTGTTCAACCGCAGTTCGCCTGAGACGCGCCGTTATCGGTTCTTGCGAATGATCACCTCGCTGCCGGATTCGCTACTCGACGTGCTGGTGAATGCCGACGGTGTGCGCCACACCGCGTTGGTCGTGACGCAGGGTACGGGGGAAGACGAAAAAATCGTCGCCGTCGGGCGCTATTTTGTAATGGATGATCGCCCCAGCGTCGCCGAAGTTTCCTTCATGGTCGAAGACGCCTTGCAGCGGCGCGGCATCGGCACGATTCTGCTGGACGCGCTGGCAGAGATCGCGCGGCAGCACGGCGTCAACCGCTTCAGCGCGGACGTGCTGGCCGACAACCGCGTGATGCTGTCGGTCTTTCGCAAAGCCGGGTACGCGCTGACGTCGAACATCAGCTACGGCGTGACGCACCTGGAATTTCCCATCTCGCGCAGCGAAGTCGCCGAAGCCCGCCGCGAAGCGCAGGAGGCAGAAGCCGAGCGTGCGTCTTTAAGCGCCGTGTTCGAACCAAAAACCATCGCGGTCATCGGCGCCAGCCGCGACCCCGCGTCGGTGGGCGGCGCATTGTTTCGCAACCTGTTGCGCTGGGGATTCACCGGCACGCTTTATCCGGTCAACCCGTCGGCGGCTTCGATCGCGGGCGTTCACGCCTACGCCAACGTCGCTGAACTGCCCGAACCTCCCGAATTGGTCTTCATCGCGGTGCCGTTCGCAAGCGTCAACGAAGTCGCACGCCAATGCGCATCGGCAGGCGCGCGCGCCCTGTGCGTGTTGACGGCGGGCTTTGCCGAAACCGGTGCCGAAGGCAAGGCCGCGCAGACGGAACTGCTGAACATCTGCCGCGCTTCGGGGATGCGACTGGTCGGGCCGAATTGCATGGGCTTAGTCAATACGTCGGACAAGGTGCGTATGCTAGGAACCTTCGCGCCGGCCGACCCCCCGGCGGGAAACCTGGCGATGAGCTCCCAGTCGGGCGCGCTGGGACTGGCGCTGATGGCGCAGGCCGGAGAGTTGGGCCTGGGCGTTTCGTCGTTCATCAGCGTCGGCAACAAAGCGGACGTTTCGGGCAACGACCTGCTGCAATTTTGGGAATCGGACGAGGCGACGGACGTCATCCTGTTTTATCTGGAAAACTTCGGAAACCCGCGCCGGTTCGCGCGCATCGCCCGGCGCGTTTCTCGGGCCAAACCGATCGTCGCGGTCAAATCGGGCCGCACCTCCGCCGGGCAACGCGCCGCCGCCAGCCACACCGCCGCGCTCGCGAATTCGGACCGCGCGGTGGACGCGCTGTTTGCGCAAACCGGAATCATTCGCGTGGATACGCTGGTGGAGTTCTTTGGGGTGGCGCGCCTGCTGGCTTCCCAGCCCATTCCGAAAGGCAAGCGCCTGGGGATTCTGACGAATGGTGGAGGCCCCGGCATCATCGCGGTGGATGCCGCCGTCGCTGCCGAATTGGAAGTTCCGATATTGAGCGAAGCCTCACAGGCGCGGCTGCGCGCCGTCCTGCCCGCCGCCGCGACCGTCACGAACCCCGTGGATGCGATCGCCAACGCCTGCCCCGCCAATTACCAGGCTTGCTTGGAAATCCTGTGCGATGATCCGGATCTGGACGCACTGCTCGTCATCTTCATCCCGCCGCTGGCCACCCCCACGCGCGAAGTCGCGCAGGTCATCAGCGACGTACTGGCCGCGCGCCCGGAATTGCAAAAGACCATCGCCGCAGTCTTCTTCGACCCGTATGCGCCCTCGGTTTCCGTCCCCGTCAGCGAACAGAAAGGCATGGCGCGCACGAACCGCCAGGTGCCCGTCTACAACTTCCCCGAAGGTGCCGTCGCCGCGCTGGCCGCCGCAACCCGGTACGGCACGTGGCGCGCAACTCCTACAGGCAGCATCCCGGAAATTAACGTAGACCGCGACGCCGCGAAACAAATCATCGCGGCCAATGCAGCGAATGCTGACAGCGGTCATGGGCATTGGCTTTCGCAAACCGATGTTGCCGCACTGCTCTCCACCGTAGGCATCAACGTTCTGACCGCCAAGGTCGCACATTCACCTGAAGACGCGCTCGCCGCGGCCCAAGCCGTTGGCGCGCCCGTCGCGCTAAAAGTTCTGGAGCCGGTGGTGCTGCACAAGGCCGACGTTGGCGGCGTGTTGCTCAACATTGCGCCCGCCGAAGCCGCAGACGCGTACCGGCGGCTGGCCGATCAACTCATCCGGCACAACATCCGGCTCGAAGCCGCCAGCGTGATGCCGATGGCGCGCCCCGGCGTCGAAGTGCTGGCCGGCATCACCAACGATCCCGTCTTCGGCCCGCTGGTCGCGTTCGGCTCCGGCGGGTATTTGGTCGAATTGCTCGACGACGTCGTGTTCCGCGTCCTGCCGCTGACGGACCGCGACGCCGCGCAGATGATCGCCTCCACGCGCGTCCACCGTCTGCTCAAAGGCTACCGCGGCTCCCCCGAAGCCGACATCGCCGCCGTCGAAAACTTACTGCTGCGATTGGCCGCCCTCGCTGAAAGCCTGCCGCAAATCGCCGAGATTGACCTCAACCCCGCCATCGTCCACCCCAAAGGCGAAGGCCTAACGCTAATTGACGCCCGCGTGCGGATTGCCTGATCCTTTGAACCCGGGCGCGCCCGGAATCCTTGCCCGCTAAAAATTGAAGCGCGCAGTTTCCTGTTTTCGTTTCGCCGCGCTCGTCCTGCCATTACCGAAGCCTTGTGGTAGTATGCGCGCCTCTTCTTCAAGCTGTTCCAAGCCAATCAAAGGAGCAAACTCAATGGAGCCGAAACCGAGCAAGATTAAACATCTGGAAATGCTGCAATCCGCCATCAGCCGCATGGCAAGTAATTCATTTCAAGTGAAAGCCTGGTGTGTGACGTTGGTATCAGCATTGCTGGCGTTGTCGGCGAAAGATGCCCATTACATGGTTATTGTCGCTTACCTGCCCGTGCTGATGTTCTGGTGGTTGGACGCGTACTTCCTGCGGCAGGAACGGCTCTTCCGTGAACTGTTTGATCAAGTGCGCACCAATGGCAAAGAGGACGCGGACTTTTCGATGAAAACTTTGTCCGAGGAAGAGAGCAAAGTGGAATCGCAGTACAGAGTTGCAAAGTCAAAAACGCTCGGTTGGTTTTACGGCTGGCTGTTTGCTGCGGTCACCATTACGGTGCTGATCTTAATATTGGCGCCTGCTTCCAAAGCGAATGAAAAGGCAAATTCGACCAGCAGCCCTACGCCTACTAGCGGCAAGTCATTGGCAACGCCGTGAATGTACACAGGAGAACTTGCTGTGCGCTTTGTGCCAGGGTATGAAAATGAGATCTTCAGGCAGGATTTGTCGAGTTCCCGGAATACTTGGATGAGTCACCGGAACACTTGCGCGAGTCCCCGAAACACCCGTCGCGGTCGCGAGAACATCTGGATGGATTATCGGCACCCTCCTGACTCACTTTCTCAGCAGCGTACGGTAGAGAGCAACGAGCTGTGGCGATTGCCGCAAGCGGTCGCGCAGGCGAAAGATTAGTGGATGGCGGGTGGCGGATGACAGTTCGCGCTTGAGCCATTCGCGATCGGCGCAGAATTCGGCGCGCTCGGCCATCAAATTGTCGCGCTCGGCGCGCAGCCGGTCGCGCTCTTTGACGCGGGGCGAAAGCCAGCGCAGGTACTCGGCCGCGGCGCCTGCTTCAATCTGCGGGTCGCTCGTTCCTGCCGCCGCGTGTTCGGCGATGACGTGGTGATATAGCTCGATCAGTTGATCTACTACGGGGTCGCGTCCGGCTTCGGCGCGGATGCGGGCGGAAACGGCGGCGGCGTCTGCGGTGTCGTAGCGGGCAATCTCTCGCATGAGCGTTTCGCACGTAACCCGATTGCGCAGAGTGCGGATGCCGAAATTGAGGGGGCGGAGGCGATCGAGTTCGGCGGTCGTGACCATCGGACCTGCACCCCTCTCGCCGCACAACACCACAGCCGCGCCTACGGCCAATGCTTCCAGTGCGGAACGGCCTCGGGCAAAAATCAGATCGTACTTTCCCAGCACTTCTTCGGGGCGGGCGCTAGCAGTGCCTGCGCTGAGGCCAATGACGTCGAGCGCGATCCCGGCTTGTTCGCAGGCTTCGCGCACCGCCGCGGTGTATTCGTGGGCAGAGTTGTTGAAAAGCAGTGCGCGCTGTGGACGTGGCGGCAAGGGGCCGCGCGGTTTGAAGCGGTCCAGGTCCACAAAGTTGAACAAGACTCGAATGCGTTTTTCCGGGATCGCGTGTTCGTAGACGAGGCGGTCGCGGCAGGTAAGGTCCACGGCGACGTATTGCCGTATGCGCGGATGGTGCGGCGGGGCTTCCTCCCACGGCATCCAGCCGTGGCAGATATACATTGCCGGTGTGCCCGGCAAGCTGAGCAGTGCTGTCATCGCTTCCAGATGGTGCTGCGCGTGGATGATGTCCGGCGGCGCGCTGAGCGATTCAAAATTGTCAATCACCGGGATCGTCGCCGCCCGCAGTTCGTCCGCCACTTCGCCCAGGACCGTGCTGTATACGATGGGCGCGTGCCCGCGGGCGAGAAGTGCGGTGGCCAGGTCACGCACGTATAACTCTGTGCCGCCGCGGATGGCCAGCGTATTGTTGGTGATCAGAATTCGCAGCTTACTCATCAGGCCTACTTCCCCTGATGTTCATTGAGCGCGGCGGCGAGCGGCATAACGTGTTCGCGGTACCGCAACACGCGACGGTAATATCCGGCGGCTACCTGTTGCTCACCGTAACGCTCATAGAAAGGCATTTCCTGCCCATGCTCGACATGCACAAGGTCCGTTTCTACCGGGCGCAAGCATTCAATGCGAAACGCTTCCGCGCCCAACCCGCCGAGCGCCGCGCTGACGTCGCCGGCGATGGCCGAATAGCCGCGCGCGGCGGCCAGCTTGCGTTCCCAAACTTCGTCATCCAATTCCAGCCAAATCGCGCGGCCGCGCAGTTGCGCCGGGCAATCGTCCGGCGGCCCGATCAGCAGAAAATCAAAATTGCGTATATGGCGTCCGGCGGCACGGTTTGCCCGCCCCACCGCGGCGTTGATCAATAGACGACAGACCTCGTGCCCCGGATTGTAATTTTCGCTGGCGTCGCCGACGACATAGGTGATCTTTTCGCGGATGAAGGCCTGACTTAATTCCTCTACCAGATTGAAGAAAAGATCGAAGCGATGGTCGAGGAGTGCTGTGTACAGAACGATATCTGTGAGCCGCCCATAAACTCCGCCAGGAGAGGTGCCCGCGCGGGCAAGGATCTGCGAGGTCAGGTGGAGCCTGGACTGGCCCGTGTGCCCCGATCCATCGGTCAGGACAAAGACCGTGGGACGTGCCAATTCCAACCAGCCATAAACGCGCAATTCGTGGCCCGGATGTGCAATGATCAACGCGGCTTTTCCAGCGGGAAGTTCGCTCTTTGCGTCCGATGCTGAACCGGGCGCGCGGTGGGGGAAATTCATACGGCGATATTCTCCAGTCTCCACAACCCCAAACACTTGTCCGAAAAACCATCCGCGGAACGCCGCTTTTCATCAACCAACCATAATGGAGGCGGAAAGTTGAACGGTGGCCGTTGCAAATTGATCGGGCGCCATTCGCCCGTCTTGATCTCGCAATTTGCCTCCACGCCCGTGAAGGTCGTTGTCAGCAGGTAGCACGCCCCACTGCGTTTGAAATTCCGCAGCGCGGCGCAGATGTCTGCCAGCGGGAAATGAACCAGACCATCCCGGCACAAAATGGCGTCGGCACGCGGCATCCGATCCAGAACAAGGTCGCGATGCAAAAAGCTCCTTGTGGCGGTCTCGTATTGGCGCTGATTCTGTTCGATGAGCTCCGGCACAATGTCCACGCCGATGTACCGCTCCACTTCCAATTCCACTTCTCTCATCCAATTGTAGTCGCCGCACGGAGCATCGAGCAGCGTCCTGACACCAATTGCCTTGAGTAACGGCGGCAGTTCCGCGCGAAAGGCGGAGGTGCGCTCCAGGTTCGAGCCCGGCCCCGAGACCGATTCCTGGTCGCCCCAAAGGTTCTGGGCGTAGATGTCGCGGAAAATATTCTCCCGCGACTGGCGGTAGCGGCGTTTGAACATACGGGTTTTTCAGAAAGGTCATTGCCCGTGATGAACTTGCGATTCTGGGGTTGGCAACAAATAGCTTCGGACTTTTTGTCGCGTGAGGGTTTGGCAATGACTTCGACAGGGGCTACATCAGCATTGGCGCGTCACCGGGAGTTGAGCATCGCGCACTGAATCCTCAAGTGAAAAATACTACACCAACGTGTGCTCGATTGGCGATTGGGTCGCGAAGAAATTTCAATTACGGCATCTTCATTTCGGTCGGGCGAAACTTCTTTGCCGGATCGTTGCCGACCAGCCGCATCCATTCGCCGTAGGCCGGATTGGGTAGCACGATCCAGTCGTTGCCCCAGCGGTAATTGGCGCGCTGCACTTTGGCGAACCGGTCGGCGATGGCTTGTTTCTGGCCGGCGTCGTCACTTGGAATGAGGTTTGGTGCGATGAATTCTTCGGAAAAATTCGCGGAGGTTGTCACCGAAATACATCAGCACGTTGAACCGCCCTTCGGCGATTTTGCGGCGCGGAGATTTGTCGGACGCGTTATCGCGCAGCAGCAGGCGATTCGTGATTTCTTCAGTATTCAAGCCGACATGTTTTAGTGCGGCAATGGTGCCGTCCTGATTTTTTGTGCTGCGGTTGGAGATATAAACCACTGCCACGCCCACCTGCTCGGCGGCTTCGATAAAACTTCGCGCGCCGGGTATCAGGCGGACTTCCTGCGGGTAGCCCTTTTCCCACACCTCCCAATTTTGCGCGGTGCTCTGTGATTTGGTTTTGAAGAGGAAGGATTGATAGCCGGAGTTGTCAATCACCGTCTCGTCCAAATCCATTACCACGGCCGGGCGCAGATCGCCGTTCTTTGTGGCGGCCAACTTCTGTTTCAGCCGCTCCAACGCCCAGTTGTAGGTCTGCAAACAAACGGCCGCGTATTCGGCCGACGTCTGCATATACAGATTGGCGTCGATGCCGCGCTCTTGCGGGTTGGCGGCTGTGGCGGGCTGGGGCGCCTGGACTGCGTCCGAATGGATGACGCCGAACGAACCAATCAATAAGCCGATTATCAAGCTTGATGCACTTGAACGCATCCAGAGTCTGGTTTGGGCGGCGCTTTGATTGACTAACATACGTTCCTCTTGTGGGTTCTATTGTGGTTTCAGCGCGGATTTTTGTCGTGGGCGCGGCGACGGCGTGGTTTGCGGCTGCGTGCCGGTGATCAGGCCCAGGCTTTGCGCTTTGAGCAGCAGGTTGCCCGCAATCGGCGCCGAGGTGCGCGCGCCGTAACCGCCTTCTTCGACGATAACGGCCCAGGCGATCTGCGGATTTTCGAGGGGGGCAAAGCCGATGAACCAGGAATCAATGCGGAGTTTGTCGCTCATCTTGGTCCGCTTCCTGCCGCTGCGATCGGTATAGGTTTTGGCCCGGCCAGTCTGCGGATCAATCTCCGGGACGGTGCGTTGCGAGGTGCCGGTCTTGCCGCCCGCGTTGATCTTTCCTCGGATCAACCCGCCGAACGCGCCCGCCGCCGTGCCGCGCTGGACGACAGACGCCATCAGGCCCCGCATCTTGGCGGCGGTTTGAGGCGACATGGCTTGGCTCAGGGCGGCGGGTTGGCGGCCCATTTCGATCATAGGCTTCATCACATCGCCGTTGTTATTCGCGACGGCGGCGGCCGCCAGCGCCATCTGCATCGGGGTCAACTGTACGTAGCCCTGTCCGATGGATTCCAGCGCCAGATCGTATTTCGTCACGCCTTTGCCCGTGACAAAGGTCGAATAGCGCGGCGCCAGTACGCCGGACAGGATTGGGTTGTCCGTATTCCAGAAGTTTTGCGCATTGCCCGCGCGCAAGGACGCCGCGCCCGAATCGAAAACCTTCAGCCCGAAGCGCGCCGCCGCTTCGCCCATCCGCTCCCGTTCGACCGCCACACCGAGTTGCGCGAAGTACTGGTTGCAGGAATGCGTGTAGGCTTCGAGCAAGCCGATTGTGCCATGAGATTCTCCACTGTCGTCCAGGATCGGGCGGCCTGATCCGGGCGGCGTCCAGCCCCCGCCGCGGCAGGTGAAGGTCAGATTGTCCATCCGGGCTTCGATGGCCGCCGAAGCGGTGATGGTCTTGAACGTCGAGCCGGGCAGGTAATATTCATTCGTCGCGCGATTGAGCATCGGTTTGCGCCCGACGTCGGTTTGCAGCTTGGCCCACGTCTCGTCGTTGTTAACGTCGCCGGGATCAAACCCTGGGGTGCTGACCATCGCCAGAATCTCGCCAGACTGTGGGTTGAGCAAGACAACTGCGCCGCGTTTATTTTGCAGTTGGTCGGCGGCCGCCTTCTGCAAATCTGCGTCAATCGTCAAAACCAAATCCTGCCCGACGGGCGGTCGCGGGTCTTCGCTGCGGAATTGTGTGATCTTCCCCCACAGACTTTTTTCTTCTTTGGGCGGGAGCGGCGCGGCGACGGCGCGTTCCAGGCCGTCTTCGCCGCGGGCCAGCGTGGCAAAGCCTATGATGTGCGACGCGGCCGCGCCCAATGGGTAATCGCGTTTGATCTCGCCGTTCAGGTACCGGTATTTGGCCAACGCGCGCTTCGGATCGTGGTGACGGTCAAAAATCCAGCCGCGCAGCGTGCTTTCGGTTTCGCGGCGGTTGCGTTGATCGCGGCGCGTCTTCAAGCCGGCAAAATCCTGGTCTTCGCCCACCGGCCCGGTGACGAACAAGCCCCAGTACACGTGAAACCCCAACGCGGCCAGCACCGCTAACGCGAACACCCAGCGCACGAAGCGCAGCCGCGCGCTGGTCAATCGCGGGCCGAAATCGTCTTTTATGTTTTGCGGAAGATTGGGATCAGGCTGGGCGGCGGCGCGTGCGCGATAGCGCCATGCCGAAAGGAAGAGCGAAACGATCAAGCCGAACAAACCAATCAGCAGGACGAGCGTTGCGACAAAAGGAAAGTTCATAATCGGAAGGCACAGGCTCTCGCCACAAAAAACGCAAAAGACACAAAAAGAAGTTACTGCGGGTGCCTTTTTGTGTCTTTTGCGCCTTTGTGGTCAGTTCAGAAAACGTCATTCGTCATTCATCTTTACTTCGAGCTTCAATTCGACGTCGCCGAATTGCAGCCGGTCGCCGTCGCGCACAATCTTGCGGTCGGCAGGCTCTAACTGTACGCCGTTGATCGAAGTGCCGTTGGCGCTGTTGCGGTCGGCCAATTCCAGCATCCAGCCCCCTCGGCCGTCACCTCGCAAAATAAACGCCGCATGAAAATTGGAGACAGACAGATCATCAATCTGGATCGTATTGGCGACGTTCCGGCCGATGCCGACCGGCTCGGCGTTGCTTTTGCCGGACTCGTATCTGACGACTGCGTGCGTCTGCCATTTGCCGGTTGCGTCACGCAGGCGCACGTCGCAGCTTTTATCTGACGCGGGCGCCGGCGGTTGGTTGAATTGCGGTGAGTCGAGCACGGCGGGCTTGGCTTCGCCAAATTCGGCCTTGATCGCCAACCCGCGCGTGAAGGCGTCGTACGCGATTTTGACCTGGACGGGCGCGAGCGTTTGGTAGCGTCGGTTGTAGATGTATTCGTAGATGTTTTGCGTCAGTTCGCGTTCGAGGAATTCGCGGCGCGGCGCGCCCATACGCGTGTAGCTTTCGTAATCGTACCGGAGCTCGATTAGGTTCGGCGCGACGATGCGCGCGTCTTCCTTTCGCAGGTGTTCATCCACGGCCTGTTCCAAATGCGGGATGAGTGCGGCCAGGTCCGTGCGCGGCACCGCCGTGCGGCGCAGCGCGAAATCAATCGCGCCGCCGACGCGTTCGAAGAACCGGCGAATGAAAAACTCCACGCGGTTGGTGACTTCGGTTAGCTTGGGCTCACTGTTCATACGCTCTCACTCGCCGTGGCTTCGAGTCTACTACCACGGCAGAATTCGTGTGAAGCTACGAATCGCTGTGGTCTGAAGTTCTGCGGCGTGCCGGTCACGTAAGTTCAAAGGTCAATTCTTTGGCGATCCGAAATGCAATCTGAGTCGGGACGGATTTGCGCCCCACAAAACTCTTCTTCAGCCGGCAGCGGATTATAGCGTGAAGTGAAAGCCCGTTGGTAAGCCCTCGGCATCAACCGCGAGCTTCTCACCGGTCTCGTGACCGTTCGCAAAAAAATCGAGTGCGGCGCAACCGGGCGAAAATTCCCCAATTACGCCGCCGCTACTCCCCGCTTGATGTCCCCGCGCTTACTTACGACTCATGACGTAAACGCCGCCGGAGAAGGAACCCGCATAGATTTTGTTGGGATCGAACGGGTCGCCGATCATCGCCAGCAGCCGCAAGCTCGGCAGCGGGCCGACGTCCATCTTGTCCCAGTTCTGGCCGCGATCTTTGGAATGGAAGATCGCCATCCGAAGTTCGTCCAGCAGGTAGAGTTCGTCGGGGTTGGCGGCGCTGACTACCAGGCCGCCCACGTTGGTCGTTTGCGGCATGCCTCCGCCGCGCTGCTCCCAGGTCTTGCCGCCGTCCATCGAGCGGAAAAAACCGCCGGAGGTCCCGGCGTAGATCGTCTGGGCTGTGCGCGGGTCGAAGACGATGCTGCGGACGCGCTTTGCTTCCGGGTCAATCTGCGTTAGCTGGAAACTGGCCCCGTTGTCGCGCGAGATGTACAGGCCGTCGTTGGTCGAAATGTAAATCACACCGGGCGCGTGCGGGCTGGTGGCGATGCCGTTGATGGCCGGTTGCAGCGCCTGCGCATCGCCTACCGTCGCGGTATGAATCTTGAACGGCCGCCAGCCTTTCTTTTCATCATCGGTATAAAACAGCCCATCCCAAGTCGAAGCAATCAGCCAGTTCAGATTGGGCGGCCCGGGCGGCGTTGCCGATTCGGTGCTGCCCTCTGCGCTTTTCTCGATCATTCCGTCCAGCTTGTCCGCGCGGGCCGTGAACGGCAGGATGGCGAAGACCTGGCTCTGCAAATCAACGCGGTCGCTCGCGGGCGGCTTGGGCGGTTCGACCTTTTTCTTCTGCGCGATTTTCCTGCGAGAGCCTTTGCCTTTGGACTGAGCCGATTGCGTTTGCTTCTTATTCGCGCCGGCCTTCGGGCGTTGCGAGGGCTTTGCAGAACCCTGTTTGGCACGGGTCTGCACGATGGGTTTGACCAACTTCTGCCCCGATTGATTTTCAGACGGGGCAATACGCGGGCGCGTGCTGACAGGATTCGCCGGGGCCGCCTGTGCGGGCGGCGTGGTCACGGGTGGCTGCCCGGTCGCGGGCTTCGCTTTGCCGGATTTGTTGTTCGGAGTTTTGCCGGTTGAATTTTTGTTCGTCTCGCCGGCCTTCTCAGATTTTTCCAGATCATCTTCGGTGGGCTCATCGCGTTTCACCTGCGTCCAGTTGCGGCCCTGATCGTCGGAGCGGAATACGCCGTGGTTGGTCCCGGCGTAGATCGTGTCGGGGTGCGTCGGCGATTGCGTCAGCGAATAAATGTCGCGAACGCCCATCCCGTTCATAGATTGCTGCCAGGTAATGCCGCCATCTTCGCTGATGAACAGTCCGCCGTTCAACCTGTCAAAAAGCACGCCGGCGTAAACGCGGCCCGGCACCTTGCTGTCGGCCAGCACCGCCGGAACATAGCGGTTGACGAATCCTGCGTTGCTCGCCTCGTAGGTTTCGCCGCCGTCCGTACTGATCAGCACGCCGTTGTCTTCCGTGCCCAGAAAGACGCGGTCCGGTTGCGACGGATGAATGGCGATGGCGTTGATGACCAGTTGGGACGAAGTCATTTGCCGCCACGAATCCGGTTTGCCGTCTTCGGTCGAAACCCATAACCCTTCGGTTGTTCCGGCGAAGATCGTTCCGGGTCGGGTCGGGTGGCGGTAAATCACGTGCGTGCGACGGCTGCTGTACGGGATTCCTTGAAATTTCGTCCACCCGGTCCCGGCGTCGCGCGAACGGTAAATGCCGCTGCAGGCGCTCATCAGCACGGTGTTCGGATTGTCCGGGTCCACCTGGATGGTGAAGATGTCGGAATCGTCAATCATTCCGATTTCTTTGTAGCCCGTTCGCTTCCACGTTTTGCCTGCATCAGTCGTCTTCCACGGCAGGTGGTGCGTGCCGACGTAAATCACGTTTGCGTCGCGCGGATCAATCGCGACGGAATGAAAGCCGCGCAGTTCAGGCTCGTTCACATCTGAAATTCGATCCCAGCTCTTGCCACGGTCCGTCGAGCGATAAATGCCGTCGCTGGCCGCGATGGCCATTACGTTCGGATCACTGGCCGATTGCGACAGGCTGCGCATTGCGCGCCCCCTCATCGCCGGAATCTCGCGCCAGCTTTCGCCGTTGTCTTCGCTAACGAACAGCCCGCCGCTATCCGTATCCTTCCCAAGTTCTGTTTGCGGCTTTACGCCGGCATAAATCACGTTCGCCCGTTCGCGGTCAAAATGAATGATGCGTACGATGAAGCCTGGCGCGTTGATGCCCGGGCGCAACCGTTTCCAGATCGTCCCGCCGTCCGTCGAACGATAAATCTGGCCGTCGCTGCTGCCGACCAAAATGCGGTCGGCATTGTTCGGGTCAATCACCAGTACGGTCACGTCGCCGCCGAACGGCCCCGTCATTTGCCACATACGGTCGTACCCACCGGGCGTGACGCGCGAAGTAATGCTGCTGATGGCGTCAGGCCGCGTGGCACGGTCATTGTCACTAGATATTGAAGCCGGAGCAGCAGTGGCCGAACGGGCAGAAATGTTGCGGGAGAAGTCTTGTGCGTGTGCCGTCAGACAAGGGGATAGGGTGATGAGCAGGCTCATCAGAGGGGACAAGTAATGTTTTAATTTTTTGATCTCCATCCAGGAATCTCCGTTACCAGAAACCCGGCCCAACGGTCTTCTCTTGAGAACCGCTTCGCCGGCGGGGGAACACAACCGGCAAGGATTCTAAATCAATTCATTCAACTTTGGCAGTAACCAATTTCCCCAAGCAGGAGAGCAATCGAAGTGCCAAGCCGCTAGGCTGGGCGGCTGGAAAATCATCCACTGATGGCCGACAATGCCTTCGTTGCGATACAAGGAGCAGAACTAAATGAGAAGAAGCATATTTTTCCTGGCCGTCGCGTTAGCGCTGGTCACCGGTGCCACCGCTTTTCTTCCGGCTGGTTTGGCGCAAAGACCTGTATCGAGGCCCTTGCCAGGCCAACCGCAGCTCTCCACCGAGCCGCTGACGCTGCAAGCGTTGAACACGCTGCTGCGCCAGGCCGTCGGGCGAAATATGACGGAAGCCGACCTGGCCGTTCACGTTGAACGAGTCGGCATCGCTTTTGATCCCACGCCGGAGATCATCGCGCGGTTGCGGTCCAACGGCGCGCATCCACATCTGCTCAACACCATCAAACGACAAGCTGAAAAATTATCTGCCTCCGCCGGAAAGCTAACCACAGCCGCCGATGCCGCGCCGGACCCATTTCTGGCCGAAACACGCAAGAACGTACGCGATTACTTAGACGAACTGCCGGACTTCATCTGCCAGCAGGAAGTGCAGCGGTTTTATGACATCGAAGGCACAGGGGCGTGGGATCGGGCCGACACTTTAACCTATGAATTGACCTACAACCGCAAACGCGAATCGTACAAGCCGATCAATTCCGTAGGCCGTCCCGTGACGAAAGCGCTGGAACAATCGGGCGGCGCCTATTCGACGGGCGATTTCGCATCGGCGCTCGCTTCGCTTTTTGACGTTGATACCAAAGCTGTTTTCAAACCCGCGGGCAAGGAGCGCCTGGGCAACCGCCAAACTGTCATTTACGATTTCCGCGTTCCAAGAGAGACCTCGAAGCTGACCGTCAAGGCCGACGACGCGCCGCAGATTATCGCCGGGTACAGCGGCAGCATCTGGGTGGACGCGGAGAAAAAGCTGGTGCTGCGGATCGAACAGGCTGTGGACGACCTGCCGAAGACTTACCCCGTCACCAATTCGGAAAGCGCGATTGACTACGACATGGTCAAGGTGCGCGGCATTGATATGGACTTCCTACTTCCGATCCGCGCCGAATTCATCATCGCCGACCGCCGCCAGCGGCACTACTTCCGCAACGTGCTGCTGTTCAAGTTCTACCGGAAGTTCGAGACCGACATCAAAATTCTGGACGATTCGCAAGTGGCACCACCGACCAAACCGCCGCTGTAAGCTTTGGGAAAGGGGAAATCACTGATGCTGAAAATTGATGAAAAAGAGATCGCTCAACTGCCAATCACAGTTGACCCTGAGATTGTCAGCGGTACGCCAGTCTTTCGTGGCACACGCGTGCCCGTGGACGCTCTGATTAACAATCTGGAAGTCGGGCTGACACTGGATGAATTTCTCGAAAACTTTCCGACTGTGACGCGCGAACAGGCATTGCAAATTCTGGATTTCACCAAATCAACCTTGCTGAAGCTGAGGCCGGCCGCGTGAACATCATTCTGGACGAATGCACCCCGCGCATCGTCAAAAAGCGGCTGCCTCACTTTGGGATTCGCACTGTTCAGGAAATGGGCTGGGCGGGCGTGAAAAATGGTGCATTGCTGAATCTGGTTGAAGGGCAGTTCGATGTTTTCATCACGACAGACAAGAACATTCGTTACCAGCAGAATTTATCGGGCAGAAAGTTGGCCTTCATCGTGTTGCCCACAACTCAAGTCCCCATTGTCGCCAAGCTGGTCCCAGTGGCTGAAACTGCGCTAATGACTATTCAAGTTGGAGACTTTGTCGAAATTCCTCTCCCGCCTAACCCATAAAATCGAGCAATGAATAACCTTCGTGCCGCCTCGGTGCAGTTTCAGCACGCACCCAGTAACAAACCCGCCAACCTGGAAAAGATTCGCGCCTTCGTCGCCCAAGCCGCCGCCCAGCAAGTTGAACTGATCGCCTTTCCTGAAATGTGCATCACGGGCTATTGGCACGTCCCGAAACTCTCGAAATCGGAAATCCAGGCGCTGGCCGAACCGGTTCCAAACGGGCCTTCGACGCAGGAATTGCTCGCGCTGGCCGCCGAATATCGAATGACCATCGGCGCGGGGTTGATTGAAGTGGCGGAAGACGGGGCAATGTACAACAGCTATGTAGTGGCGATGCCAGATGGGCAGACTGCCTGTCATCGCAAGCTACACGCGTTTGAAAGCGAATATATACGACCCGGCGACCGATATACCGTCTTCGATATTCCGCAGGGCGCGCGCGTCGGCGTGCTGATTTGCTACGACAATAACATCATCGAAAATGCGCGGATCACGGCCTTGATGGGCGCGGAAATTTTGCTGGCGCCGCACCAGACGGGCGGCTGCCGGTCGCGCAGCCCGCGGGCGATGGGCGCGATTGATCCCGCGCTATGGCACCGCCGCAAAGAAGACCCGGCAGCCATTGAAGCCGAACTCCGGGGCCCGAAAGGACGCGGCTGGTTGATGCGCTGGCTGCCGGCGCGGGCGCACGACAACGGGCTGTTTTTGATCTTCAGCAATGGTGTGGGAATTGACGACGATGAAGTGCGAACGGGCAACGCAATGATTCTGGATCCATACGGCGAAATCCTGGTCGAAACCGGCAAGGCCGATGACGACATGGTCATTGCCGATCTGGACGCGCAGGTCTTACCTACCTCTTCGGGACGAAGATGGTTGCAGGCGCGGCGTCCGGAACTGTATGGACCATTGACGGTCCCGACGGGGAACGAACGGACCACACGTTCTGTTCGGTTCGATAGCTGAGAGGGAAGTTGTGACCGCGACCATGGAATCCGAATTCAAATTAACGGATTGAAATGACCTTTATGCTTTGTGCGCGGTGGATGGATTTTTGCGGCTTTTCAATGGTTACCAGTTCATCTGCCCCAAGCAACAATGCTGCCGCTACGTGCTACGCATCTAAGGTGCCTAGGCCTTTAGTAGTGGCTTCTTTCTCCGCCCGGGCGATAACAGCATCGTAATCCTCGGGCCAGCAACTGACTGAAGCGAAAAAGTTTTCATACAAGTATTGCTCAGCTTGATTTCTGGCCCAAATGGCTTTGGGCATAGTTTCAAGCCATACAAAGCGGCTGGAAGCAAAGACTCGCTGTGGATCGCTGAGTACCGCCAGTGCATTCGCTTTCAATATCAAATCTTGCCCGCGTGCGGCAGTGATCAAAACTCCCGAATCAACAAACGTCAGCACCGGCGCCATAAATTACTTCTCAATCGTATCGCCGTAAGCAGCGGCAATGCCGCCAAGCTCACGTCCTAAATATTCTTCAATCTCTTCGATAGAAAGTTTCCGTAATTCTGATGCGTCAATTTCCTTAGCCAGAGCAATCAATCTGGTACCCAACTCGGTTTTCGGTTTAGGCCAAGTCATCTCGGTTTGGTCCGAATCATCTGCCAATGGCTCAGTAACAATTACTGTTTCTGGCTTCATTGTGTTACTACTTTCGCCGTGGATGATAACACGCCTTCAAGCCTTCACGCCCGCGCCAGCCGTCCATCCGCCATCCACCATCACGGTCTGTCCGGTGATGTAATCCGAAGCGTCGGAGGCCAGCAGCGTGGTCACGCCCGCCAGATCAGTCGCCACGCCGGGGCGCCCCATCGGGATGACGCTGACGGCGCTGTCATACAACTCCGGGACCGAAAAGACCGAATCGGTCATCTTGGTCCAAAAGCGGCCGGGCGCGACGGCGTTGACGCAGATGTTGTGTTTGGCCAGGTCCACCGCCATCGAGCGCGTCATCTGGCGCATCCCGCCTTTACTGATGGCGTAAAGCGCGATGTTCGGTACGACGATTTCGAACGCGATGGAGCCGACGTTAATGATCTTGCCGCGGCAGGCGCGTTCTGCTTTTTGATCGCGCATTACGCGGGCGGCTTCCTGCGAGGCAAAAAATGCGCCTTTCAGATTCACGCCGATGATCTTGTCCCAGTCTTCGACCGTAAAGGCGTCCCAGGGTTTACGGAAGTTGATGCCGGCGGCGTTCACCAGAATGTCCAACCGGCCAAATTGTTCGACGGTCTTTCGGACCATCGCTTGCACGGCTTCGGGGTCGCTGACGTCGGTCGGCAAGGTAGCTACTTTGCGGCCGATTGCGCGGATCATTTCGGCGGCGTTTTCCAGTTCAGATTCCGTGCGCGACGCCAGCGCGACGTCCGCGCCGCAATGCGCCAAGGCCTGCGCCATCCCCAGTCCCAGTCCGCGCCCGCCGCCTGTCACCAAGGCGATGCGGCCATCCAGCCGGAGGCTGGGCATTTGAAATTCACTGTCTGAAGGCATTCTTCTTTCTGGTGTCATACGTCACTTATCTCTTGCTCAATTGTTTAGTAGAAACCTTTTGCGAAAGGTTTGTCTCAGCTCAGATTCGAAGGAATAGCTTTCTACGGTACATCCAATACAATATCAGCCAGAAGACGAGGATCGCGGCCCAGCCGCTCAGCAGCCAGGAGTACCCTTCGCCGAACACGTTGAAGACATTCTGGCCGAAATGAATTCGGAACGACGCGAGGATGAAGCGCTCAATCAGGTGCGCCATCACGTAAATCGCAATCGAATTCATCCCAATCACGACCAGCGGGAAGGCCCAGCGGCGATGGCCCTTCACGTCAATCACCCAGTAAAACCCTGCCAGCAACAAAAAGCAGCAGCCGCCACTGAAGATTGTCCACGTCGGCGTCCAGATGCGTTTAACCAAGGGGCAAATGCCGGAGTAATGCAGGATCAATCCAAGCGCCAGGCCCGCAACGCCCGCCATCAGCAGTCGCTTGATCTTTTCTGCGGTTGTCAGCTCGGACTTCAACCAGCGCCCGGCGACGAGCCCCAGAATCATCGTGCCGAGCGTCGGGATGAAGCTCAGGGTCGCATATCCGCCGCCGTTATGCGTGAATGGTTTGTCGCGCCGGAACAGATTCAAAAACCAAGTGTCGAATCTCCATGCCAGATTGCTGTTCTTGTTGAAGTGCGCCGCAATCCCCGAAGCGTGATAGGGCCAATCCGCAGGCACGCCGACTGCCGTGTAATCGAAGCCCGGCGGTGGCAGTGGATAGAGCACAAACGCCAACCAATACCCGAATAGAATCAGCGCCAGCGAAATCCAGATCGTCCGCATGGACCGAAAGCCCAGCGCGAATAGGAACAGGTAGCCCATGCCGATCTGCGACAGCGTGTCTTCGAACGTCCAATAGGTTTGCAGCTTGCCCACCGACCGCAGGAAGACGCCGAGCAAAATCAGAATCAGTGCGCGCCACGCGGCGTGGCCGTACATTTTGGCGGTGGATTCGCCTTTGGCAATGCGGCTGGCAATAGAGTAGGGGAGCGCGACGCCGACCAGGAACGAAAACGACGGCTGGATCAAATCGTGCAGCGACGCGCCGTACCAATCCACATGCGTCTGGTGCTTCGCCAGAAGTTGCCAGAACCAATTTGGATGCGCGGCCGCAACCTGGCTCAGATGCAGCACCTCCGCGACCATCAGGAACATCACGAAGCCGCGGTAGGCGTCCATGGAAATCAGCCGGACGGCCTGACTGGCTGGAGGACTGCTAGGCCGGATCACCCGTTGACCAGACGACTGGCCGGCCGGAATCTCTGTGATGGAGGTTGCCATTGTCCTGTCCCTCTTGGAGAGGCGACATGCGCTCCTCGACCCTACAATCAATACTTCTTTGAGCGCACGTCAATTCTTATTTTTCTCGAACAGCCGCGCGATCGGCTTGCCCGCCTGCGGGTTGTTCTCGCTGTAATCGAAATTCAGGAAGCGGCACAGCGTGGCGGCGGCCTGGTTTTGATAGATCGTCTCGGTGTTCTTCCACTCGCCACGCAAAGGCACGTCCGGACTGACGAACGCCATCCAGATGTACTGCGCTTCGGGTACTTTCTCGCCGTGATCCGTCCAATCTTTGGTCGTCTTGCCGCGGCCGTGATCCGCCGTGAAGATGATCGTCGTTTTGCCTTTGTACCGAGGCGAACTCTGCAAGAACTCCCAAAGCTCTTTGAATTGTTGGTCGTTGTGATGAAGCGAGTCAAGCACGTGCGCGTATTCGCCCGCGTGCGCCCAGTCGTCGGTCTCGCCCAGTGCGATGTGCATCACGCGGGGCTGATATGCTTTCAAATGCGCCATCGCAAACCGTACGGTGAAGTAATCGAAGCGCACGCTGTCCCAGGGACTGAGCTTTTCGTTTTGCAATTTCCCCAGGACTTTGATTTCCGGGTCAGTTGAATCGTAGGGCTCGTGGCCGGCGTTGATCGTGATCGCGCCTTCTTCATGTTCGCCGATCCAGTTGAAGACGTCCCAGGAACCGAATAGCGCGACCTGGTTTTTGCTGAGCTTCAACTTGCGCTTCAAAAATTCCAGCACGCTCGTGTTCGGATTGCGAATGCGGTCGTTGCTGTTGATCACGTCGTCGTGTGCCTGGCCCGTCAGGATTTCGGAATAGCCCGGGTACGAAAACCACATCTTGTTGGTCGTCATCACGGCGCTGTTCAACGCGCGGTTGCCGGCGATTGAACCGTGCTCCCTCATCAGCGTACCCCAGAAAAAGGGCATCAGCTTCTCCCGGCGCGCTTCGGGCGTGTCAGCCCAGTACTTTTTATAAAGGGCAGTGTCCTCGACGCGGCCCCTCTTGGTTTTCTCTTTGAGGATGTCCAGATCGAGGCCCCCGAAAATCTCCTGCGTGCGCGCCCCATCTAGTGTGACCAGAATGACATTTTCGGTTTTGTTCTGCGCGGTAGCGGCACAGGTGAGCGCCAGAAAGACGGGAAAGAAAAAGAGGGCTTTGAGTTTCATCGTGACATGCCTTTCGTGGGTTGAAAGGAAATCGAAATGTTCGTCGGTGATGAGGGTTGGACAATGCCCGGCAGAAAGGCAGCCGTGAAGCGAAGCTTATTCTGCCGGGCAATGTCCAATCTCAAATTTCCAATTGCCAAATTGTTAGAACAACAGCTTCAGCGCGAACTGAATCTGCCGCGCCGGGTAGGCGCTTGTGATCTTGCCGTAGCTGCCGGTGTAATTCCCCGCGGAATCGAAACGGATGTTCGACGCGTTGCTATCCGGCACCTGGAAGTTGGTCCGATTGAAAAGATTGAACGCTTCCATGCGGAACTCCAGCTTCGTGCGCTCGCCCCAGACGGGGAAGGCCTTGTGCAGTCCCAAATCGGTTTGAATGAAGTTCGGGCCGCGGACGATATTGCGCCCCGCATTACCGAAGGGTTGGCTGCGGTCGGTGGGCACCGCGACGCCGGCCGGATTCAGGTAGCTGGTCGGCTCATCCGGGTTAAGGATCAGCGGCTGTCCCGTCAGGTTCGGGCGGTAGGTCAGCGACGAACCGACGACGAACGCAGACGCTGGACTGTAAGTCAGATTGACCGGCAGGCCGCTGGTGGCCGTGTTGATCAACGTCAACCGCCAGCCGCCGATGACCGCGTCGGCGTACGACGGCATTCCTGCCGCGAAATGGCGGCCTTTGCCGAAGGGCAGGTCATAGACCACGCTGGTCGTATTGTTGAACGGCTGGTCGTAATTCGACAGGCCACGATCCCCGCGCATGTTGCGGATGTTGATGCGCGAATTGTCGCCGTTGTTCGCTTCCAGGTGGCCGGCGACGTTGTCAATCGCCTTGGACCATGTGAACGAATTGAGCAGGTACAGCCCGCCGGTGAAGCGGCGTTCGAGCTTGACCTGCAACGCGTGATAGTTCGCCTGGCCGCCCGGGAAGGAGATCTGGATGAACGAATAACCCGGGATCGGACGGCGGTCCTGCAACGGCGTGCCCGCCGCAGGGTCGGTCGCAGTATTCACGCGCGCCTGGTTGTAATCGGCCAGCGTGACCAGCTTGACGCTGTGGTTGCCGACGTAGGCCACGTCCAACAGCAGGTTTTTGACCAGCTCGCGCTGGACGGTCAGGTGCCAGCTCTGCACGTAGCCGGTGCGGATGTCGTTCGGCGTGAAGTTGACGCGCGCCGTCAGCGGCGTGTAGTTCGCGGGCGAAACCAGCCCATCCGGGTAGCCCGCCTGCGTGGGCCGGAAGCAATTCAGGAAGTTGTTGCCCGTGCAGAGCGGCTGCGACGTCTGCTGCGCGACGCTCGCCCCCACGATGAAGGGGCCGTTGTAACCCAGCATGTTTTCGCCGCCCAGTCGGTTGAAGTGGACGTAGCTGATGCCGTACCCGCTGCGGATGACGGTGCGCGGCGTGAGTTGATACGCCAGACCGATGCGCGGCGCCCAGTTGTTCAGGTCAGGGTGCACGCCGGTGCGCTCAAAAAGTGAGCCGCTCTTCGCCTGCACCAGCGTGCGCGTGGTCGGGTCGAAGTTGGCCAGATGATTGTCTGCTTCCCACTGCGGCGTGGCGAATTCGTAGCGCACGCCCAGGTTGAGCGTCAGTTTCGGGCTGAATTTGAAGTCGTCCTGTACGTACGCGAAGTGCATGCGCTGCCGGTAATTGAGCAGCGCAACGTTGTTCAGGTTGTAAGTGCTGCGCGCGCCGAAGAAGAAGTCGGCAAGGTTGAACTGATTGTTGCTCGCCGCGCCGGACGGGCGGCTGAATTGCCCCGAATAGAGGTCTTCGCCGTACTTCGGATGAAAGTCTTCGATCACCGTGTTGATGTGCTGGTATTCGTAGCCGGTCTTCAGGCTGTGGCGACCGACGAGGAAAGTGTAGCTGACGCGCGGGTTGACGACCGTCGGGTCCTGATGCTGCGGGTTGCTGTTCTGGCGGCCCAGGCTCGAATACCCGCTGACGCTCTGCGTGTTCAGCCCGCCCGCGATGCTGGGGTCTGTGGGCAACCCGGTGATGCCGTACAGGTCGAGCATGTTCGGCCCGCCCAGGCCCGTCGGCTGTTTCCCGGCGAGCGTGCGCGAGATGCCGAGGCGGAATTCAATCAGCGAACTCGGCGAGAGATTGTAGGTCGCGCCGCCGGCCAACTGCTGATTGAGCACGCGGACGAAGGCGTTGGCGCCGCTGAAGAGCGGACCTGGAATCACCGGCGCTTCAAAGTTATTCATCTTGCGCTGGCTCAGGCGCACGAACGCGGTCGTCTTCGCATTGAAGTTGTGGTCAATCTTCAGATCGCCCTTGTCGTTGTAGAACTTGTTGCGCGGCAGGTTCTCGAAGTTGTTGGTCGCCGCCGAAGTCGTCGGCAGCGGCAGATCGGCAAACACCTTCTTGGCAAAGGCGGTCATCGGCACGGGCGAGCCGGCGTTGATCACCGTGCCCGCCTTTTGCAGCACGCCGTTGGCGTCCGTGAAATCATAGGGGATGCGCACGGCCACGCCCAAAATGCCCTGCCGTTCGTTTAAGGTCGGGATGGTTGTGATTTGCAGCGAGCGGGTGATGCGGCGGAAGCCTTCGTAATCCAGGAAGAAGAACGTCTTGTCTTTGATGATCGGCCCGCCGACGGTGCCGCCGAATTGGTTCTGGATCAACACAGGCTTCTGCCCGCGCGTCGGTTTGAAGAAGCCTACGGCGTTCAGGGACGTGTTGCGCAGGAAGTCGTAGGCCGAGCCGTGGAACTGGTTAGTGCCGCTGCGCAAGCTGGCGTTGATCACCGCGCCGCCCGCACGCCCGTATTCCGCGCTGAAATTGTTGGTCTGGACTTTGAATTCCTGCAGGGCGTCGGGCGAGGCCTGGACGACCTGGTTTGAAAAGCCCTGATTGCTGGTCCCGTAAAAGTTGTTGTCCACGCCGTCGAGTGCGAAGTTGTTGAGCGCGCTGCGCAGGCCGTTGACGTTGAAAGACGCGTCGCGCGTGCCCGACTCCTGCGAACTGAGGATCGAGCGGCGCACGCCCGGCGCGAGCAGTGCCAGGTCGGCGTAAGAGCGGCCATTCAAGGGCAGGTTGACGATCTGCTGCCGGTTGATGACCTGGCCGCGGTCGCTCGACTCGGTCTCGAGCTGCACCGTCTCGGCCGTCACGGTGATGGTTTCGGTCAGTGCGCCCGCCTTCATGGCCAGGTCAACGCGCTGGCGCGCGGCGACCGTGACTTGAATGTTTTCCGCAAGGGCTTTCGCGAAGCCTGATGCTTCGGCACTGACTTGGTACGTCCCGATCTTGACGTTGAAGAATTGATAATTGCCGTTTTCGTCCGTTCGCGCCGTGGCCGTGACCCCGGTCGCCAGATTTTTCAGCGTGACGGTCGCAGCCGGGACGGCCGCGCCGTTGGTGTCGGTCACCGTGCCGAGCACCGCGGCCGTGTCGAACTGTGCGTAGGCCGCAGGGACAAGCAGCAATACTGCGAGCAGTAAAATCACCAGCCTGAAATTAAAGAGGCGGGTGTAAGAAATAGGACTATTCATAACTCCTCCGTGAGTTCTGGGTTGTTGTAAATGTGTTTTGACTTGAGCAACGAAAATAACAACCCCAGCACTAGCCGCGCATCATAAGCGCGCAAAGTCTTTGTTAATTCTTTGATTATTGAGGCCTGATGCGGCCGAAAACTTTTACGGGCACAGGACGCCCTTGATGTCGTCGCCCTCGGCGGCCAGCATTCGGTTGAATGCCGTCACGCCTTCGCCCAACGGAAAGGCCTTGATCCAGCTCAGGCCGTCAATTTTGCCCGCGGCAAGCAGATCCACAGACTGTTGGAGTTCGGCCATCGTGGCGGCGTAGCTGCCCTGGACGCAACGTTCTGAAAGCGTAATGTCGTAGGTGTCGAGCGTCACGGTGTTTCCGTGTGAGCCGATCCAGACCGTGGCGCCGCCGGGCCGCGTGGCAGGCAGCGATTGCTGTTTGGTGGCGGGCGAACCGACAGCGTCGACAACGACGTCCGCGCCTTCGCCGTCCGTCCAATCCAGCATGGCCTGTTGGAAATTCTCCTCTTTGGAATTGATGACGTGCTTGGCCCCCAATTTTGTCGCGGCCTCCAACCGTTCGGGGATCAGATCGCTGACGGTGACGTCAGCGCCGGTCAGAGCCTGTACGGCCTGTTGTGCCATCAGGCCAATGGGCCCCGCGCCGATGACCACAACCTTGCGCGGGTCCAGACGTTTGACCAGGTTTGCGACGTGTACGCCGTTGGCCAACACTTCGGTCAGACTGGCGGCCTCGGCGGCCAAGTGATCGGGCCAGGGGACGACGCAGGATTCCGGTGCCGTGACCAATTCAGCGAACGCGCCCTGCCGCTGCATCCCGAAAATTTGCCGCCGCGCGCATAGGTTTACATCGCCGCGCCGGCAGCGTACGCACTGCCCGCAACCCACCACCGAATGCGAAACCACACGCTGGCCAATCTTGAAATTGTGGGCGCCGCGGCCCGTATCCACCACCTCGCCACAGAATTCGTGTCCCAGAATCAGAGGCGGGACGCGACGTGGGCTGCGGTGGCGGAAGGCTTCCAATTCGCTGCCGCAGATGCCGCAGGCCGAAACGCGCAAGAGCAGTTCTCCTTGCCCGGCTTGCGGGTCTGGCACCTCTGTAACTTCCAGCCGCTCGTAGGCAGGATAGAGTAATGTCTTCATTCAATTCCTTTTGTCTGAATTCTTTTCGGTGATTTAAGACGGATTTTACATGCTTGCTGGCGGAAAGCGAAACCGACTTCTCAATTCGCCAGTAAAATCCTCAAGTCGCGCACGTTGTTGCCGGTCGGCCCCGTCAGAATCGCGTCGCCGATCGGGTTGAAGAAGTTGAATGAATCGCTTTGGATTAAATGCGATTCGGCGGAAAGGCCTATATCGGCAGCACATTGCAGTGTATGTGCGTCGGCAATTGCCCCGGCGGCAGGACTGTGGCCGTCAATGCCGTCCGTGCCCGCACTGAGGACAACAACATTTTCCAGCCCGCGTTGTTGCAAGTGAATTGCCGCGCGCAAGACGAATTCCTGATTGCGTCCGCCTTGCCCTGCTCCACGAACGGGGCAGATAACTTCGCCGCCCGAAATCAGGCAGACGGGTTGGCCTTGATGTTTATTTTGTAGCGCCGCAATGCGTTCGATGTGAATCTGCATCATCGTTTCGACATCGCCTTCGACCAGGTCCTCGGCGATTTCAACGATCAACCCGAAATCGCGTTCGGCGATTTGCTTGGCTTCGCGCATCGCGTAGCGGTTATCGAGCAGCAGGTGATGCGTGTGTTTTTGGTGTGGCGCAGGGAGCGGTCGCGACCGGGTGCTTTCGGCGCTGTCCTTTGCGAACAACCCGGTCGCGACCGCCCCCGGTACTGCACCGAATTGGTTAATCAAATCGTAACGTTCGATAATTCGCTGAAAGTGTTCTGCTGTTGAAGCGTCCGGCAAGGTCAGCCCCGACGCAACCGTCGTCAGGTCGTCGCTGTTGACGTCCGACACGTAAAGCGAAATCTGCCGCGAATGCGGAGCCGCCGCCGCCAGCTTGCCACCTTTGACCGCCGACAAATGCCGCCGCACGATGTTCATCTCGCCAATGACCGCGCCGCAGCCCACCAGCGCGCGGTTGACAGCTTGTAGATCATCGAGTGTCAACCTCGGATCAATTGGCTGTTCAAACAGGGCCGAACCGCCGCCCGAAATCAAAAACAAGACCAGCGTGTTTTCGCCGTCGTACTGGCGTAACAATGCGAGCGCGCGTGCGGCGGCTTCCAGACTTGCGGCGTTCGGCAGCGGGTGGCCCCCGATCAGTACGGGCAATTGTTGCGGCAGAGAGCCGACCACCGCGTTGGTCACAACCAAACCGTCCGTGATTCGGCTTCCTAGCAGTTTTTCGACCCCGCGCGCCATCGGCACGCTGGCCTTGCCGATGGCGATGACCAGTAGCCGCGAGAACTTCGACAAATCGCAGACTTCATCGCCGATCCGCAGTTGATCACCGTCCAGACGCAGGTTCGCGCCGACGACGGCCTCGACGTCAATTGCCGCCAGTGTCCGCTTGAAAAGTTCCAGAGCCGTCGTGCGTAAATCGAGCATCAATCACCACTCACTTGTTCCCGCGCTTTCCATTCGTCGGCCAGCATTCCATACATCATCGCGTCCCAGAATCTGTCGTAGAGCCAGATGGTCTGGCGCAACCGCCCTTCCAGCTTGAATCCCAGCCGTTCAGGGATCGCGCGGCTTTTATAGTTCCCTTCGGCGCAACGGATGACGATGCGGTTGAGCTTCAGATCATCGAATGTGTAATCAATCAACGCCCGGCAGGCGCGCGTGATGATCCCGCGGCCCTGTGCTCGCGCGTCTAGCCAATATCCAATCTCCGCCCAGCGGTTGTGTAGGTCAATGTTGACCAGACCGATGGCGCCCACAATCCGGCCTTGTTGCCAAATGCCCAGGGCCATGCCGGTGAAGGCCGCGAACCGTTCGCGCATTTTTTTGATGTAATCTTTGGCGTCGCTGGCCGAAACTTCCTCCTCCACCCAAGGCAGCCATTGGCGCAGATGCGCGCGGTTGGCGTCCACCACCGCGAAGATCTCTTCGGCATGCCGCTCTTCGAGCAGTCGCAATTCGATTTCGTCATCCACTTTGAACGCGAACATACGTCACCCCTTTGACTCGCCGAGACGGCCAATGCGCTTGGCCATAAAGATGTCGGGCTTGCCCGGGCCGTTAGCGTCCGGCAATACGCCGCAGAGATGGAAGCCCACTTTCTGATAGAACTCGAACGGATGGCCGCGCAGATTTTTGATGTTGGCCAGATGTGCCAGCGGCTCCGGATATAGGTCCACTCCGCCGAGCGAGGTCGTGAAGTCTTCGTCGTCGCTGCCCAGCCACAACGTTACGCCGCCGCGCGCCGCGACTTGCGCCTCTAAATCTTCGACCAGTTTGCGCCCGATGCCGCGATTTTGTGCCTGTGGCGCGACGGCCAGCGGGTGCAACTCCCAAACGTGACCGTCGTACATCGGCTGACCACTGATCCAGCCGACCACCGCGCCATCATCATCTATTGCGACGCGGCTGATGCGGCCTTCTGTGAAAGATTCGCGGACTTCTTCCATCGCCGCCTCCATTGTCGGCCAGGACGGAGAAATTCCACGAAAGGCTTCAAGAACCACCCGGGCGGTCTGTTCGATGACGGATTCATCATCCTGCGGAAGGTCAATAATGTTCATGCTGAAAGTCCGGTTATTGAGCGCGTCGTAGAGTCGTGCTAGTTTACGGCTCTAGTCAGAAACTTCAACTTACAATTTTCAACTATGCCTTCTGAACTCATCCTTGCCGTCGGTTCTGAAAATCCTGTCAAAATCAATTGCGTCGCCAACGCCGCCAAGGCTTTCTGGCCGGAAGTGCGCGCGGTCGGCATCGGCACGGATTCTGGCGTTAGCGCGCAACCAGATTCCGATCACGAAATGTTTGTAGGCGCGCTCAACCGCGCGCGGCAGGCGTTGGCGAAAACTCCCGGGGCACAGTTCGGCGTGGGGCTCGAAGGCGGAACGCTCGATGCCGAAGATGGAATGTGGGCGTATGCGTGGATCGTCGTTGTGGATCGTGGGGGGCGCGTCGGCAAGGGGCAATCGGGCCGGTTTTTATTGCCCGCGGTCATCGCGCAGATGGTTCGCGACGGGATTGAATTGGGCGAGGCGGATGACCGGTTCTTTGGCCGCTCGAATTCGAAGCAGCAAGATGGGGCGATTGGGATTTTGTCCGATGGAGTGGTAACGAGGTTGGACCTTTATCAACCGGCAGTCGTCTTTGCTCTGCTTCCGTTCGTTCATCCAGAGTTTTACGAAGAGCAAGGCCAAGTAGGCCAAGTAGTATAGACAGAACTGACAATACCGGCAGAATGGGATGCACAAAGGTCCTGCGAAATTTTGTCAGCCCTGTCTATTTCGCGGCTCACACGACCGAAGCCACATTCGCCATTCCCAACAGAGATTTGATCGAATCCATCAAGCTGTGACTATCGAAAAATGATTTGTCCAGAAAACGATCAATCCCGGTGTTTTTCTTCTCAGTCAAATTGAATTCGCCAAGATTCGCGCTCAGCACAATGATGGGGATACCACTTAATTTACCCCGTTCGTGGCGAATCAGACGCGCCAGTTCAATCCCATCTAGAATTGGCATCTGTAGATCAGTGATGAGCAAATCCGGCTGATGAGCCAGGGCTTGTAAATAACCTTCGTCGCCATCGCGGGCCGCCACAACGGCGAACCCTTGCAGGCGCAATAATTCTGTCAGGGTGAGTCGTAAGTTCTGGTCATCTTCCACGACCAGAATTTTGTGTCTGCGGTTCGACATGAAAGTGTCCTCCGTCTGTCTGAATCATTGGCTCACAGCAAATCAAACCAATTAGACGTAAGGACAAGCTTCAATCCCATTTAGGGTTAGACAGTAAACTAAAGCCTATCACCATAGTCGTGATCTTGGTTGGTTTGATTTTAGACCGCTCCAAGGCTTTCCTGATCGGCAAAGGTTATGCCAGCATTTTTGGTGCCTAATCCGATGATGACAGGACTTGACTTAAGCTTAATCTGTCTGAAAACAGTTCGAGGGTAAAAAATAAGAGGCTGTGTAAATATTTCGTGCAGATTTTGGCGGGAGTGTCTGATCTTCGCGCAGAGAGATTGGAGATTGCTTAGGACGAGCGAGCGAAGCCGGTTTGGCTGTTCGCTCGCTCGTAAAGATGGCGCTTTATCCTTCAAACCGCTTGAACAACAAGGCGGCGTTGGTTCCACCGAAACCAAAGCTGTTCGAGAGCGCATAATTCACTTTCGCTGCGCGCGCTTGGTTCGGCACGTAATCCAGGTCGCAGTCCGGGTCTGGGACTTCGTAATTGATCGTCGGGGGCAGCATTTGATTGTGAACCGCAAGGGCTGTGATACCGGCCTCCAGCCCGCCGGCGCCGCCTAGCAAATGGCCGGTCATGGATTTGGTCGAACTGGCGGCGAGCTTGTAGGCATGTTCACCGAAGGCCGCCTTAATCGCGTTCGTTTCGTTGACGTCTCCCGCCGGCGTAGAGGTGCCATGAACGTTGACGTAATCCACCTGATCGGGCGTGATGCCGGCGTCCTTCATCGTTTTCAGCATGACACGTCGCGGGCCATCCATATCCGGCAGCGTAATGTGGAAGGCGTCGCTGGACATTCCGTAGCCGACGGCTTCGGCATAAATCTTGGCGCCGCGTGCTTTGGCATGCTCTAGCTCTTCCAAAATCAGAATCCCCGCGCCTTCGCCGATGACGAACCCGTCGCGGTCTTTATCAAAGGGGCGTGACGCTCGCTGCGGGTCGTCATTGCGGGTCGAGAGCGCGCGCATCGCCGCAAAGCCTCCCACAGACATGGGCGTGATTGCGCCTTCCGAACCGCCGCAAATCATCGCCACGGCCTCACCACGCTGAATGATACGAAAACTGTCGCCGATGGCATGCGCGCCGGAACTGCATGCGGTGGCCGTCGCTGAGTTTGGCCCCTTCGCGCCGCTGTAAATCGAAACATAGCCGGACGCCAAGTTAATGATGGAAGCCGGAATAAAGAACGGTGAGATGCGTCCCGGCCCGCCCTCCAACATCTTCGTATGCTCGCGCTCGAAGACGCTGAAACCGCCGATGCCACTGCCGATATAGGTGCCGACCTCTTCCGCATTCGCCTCCGTGATCTTCAGGCCGGAATCTTCCAGCGCCTCTTTCGAGGCGGCGATGGCGAAGTAGATGAAGTAGTCCATCTTCTTCAGCTCTTTTTTCTCGACGAATTTGGCCGGATCGAAGCCTTTGGTCTCAGCGGCAAATTTGACGTTGTGCTGGCTGGTGTCGAAGCGCGTAATGTAATCCGCGCCGCTACGGCCTGCGAGGAGGCCCGCCCAGGTGTCTTCGGTCGTGTTGCCCAGTGGACTGACCAGCCCGATGCCAGTCACCACCACGCGCTTTTTGTAACTTTCGTTCCCCACGATTTCCTTCTCCTTGAAAGTGTACTTGTTAAAGAGAAGCAGCCACAAAAAGGCGGCTACGGCACAAAAGGAATCCGAAACCGCGATTCACTTTTGTCTGTCTTGTGCCCTTTTGTGGCTCATTGCTATTTTGGCGCCGGCCAAAATCCGAGCTTACTTCTTGTGCTCTTCGATGTAGGTGATGGCGTCGCCGACACTCTGAATCTTTTCGGCCTCTTCGTCCGGAATCTCGATGCCGAACTCCTCCTCGAATCGCATGACCAGTTCGACTGTGTCGAGCGAATCCGCGCCAAGATCATCAATAAAACGGGCGTTTCGGGTGACTTCCGTTTCCTCCACACCGAGTTCATCTACAATGATCTGTTTAACCTTGTCCTCAATTGAATCTGCCATGAGTTCCTCCAGTAGTGATTTTAGATTGCGGATTGCGATTGCGGATTGCGGGGAGGCGGAATATCATTGCTCAAATCCGCAATCCACAGTCTACAATCACATATACATTCCGCCATTCACATTGATTACTTGACCAGTGACATAGCCTGCCTCATCCGAGGCCAAAAACGCAACCGCGTAAGCCACGTCAAAATCCGTCCCCGGGCGTTTGAGCGGGATTTGTTCGAGCATCGCGTTGCGCGCCGCTTCGCTTAAGCCGGACGTCATCGACGTTTCGATAAACCCGGGCGCGATGGCGTTGACCGTGACGTTGCGCGAAGCGTATTCGCGCGCCACGGCTTTCGTAAAACCGATGATGCCGGATTTCGCCGAAATGTAGTTCACCTGGCCGACGTTGCCCGACTGCGCCACGACCGAGGTCAGGTTGATGATGCGGCCCTTGCGCGCTTTGGTCATCATCGGCAGCACGGCCTGCGTCATCAGAAAAACGCCGGTCAAATTGGTGTTGATGACTTCGTCCCAGTCGTTGCGCTTCATCCGCAGCATCAATCCGTCGCGCGTGATGGCCGCGTTGTTCACCAAGGTCGTGATCGCGCCCAATTCGGCCGAAACCCTTTCGACGGCGGCCTTGATGTCATCCGCGTTGGCCAGATCGCCAGGGACGGCCAGCGCGCGGCGCCCTTTTGATCGGACCTCTTCCGCGACGGCCTCGCACTTGTCCGGCGTGCGCGCCATCACGGCCACGTCCGCGCCCGCTTCAGCCAACGTCAAGGCCGCGGCGCGCCCGATCCCTTGCGAGCCGCCCGTGACCAACGCAATTTGTCCTGTAAGGTTAAACATCGAGTTTTGTTTTTTGATCCCGGATTGAAATCTGAGATCGGAAATTTTGAGGTGGCCTTAGCTCAGCAACGCACCAACCGTAGCTTGTAAGCTTGCCGGATCTTCGACGTTGAGCAGTTTTACTTCCTTGCCCGCATCTTTGGCAATGGCTTTGACCAGCCCGGTCAAAACTTTGCCGGGGCCAACCTCGACGAAGACGTCCACGCCTTCGGCGAAGAGCCGCACCACGCTGTCGGTCCAGCGGACGGGCGCGGAGATTTGGCGGATCAAGGCTTCGCGCGCGTATTCGCCGGATTCCTCGATCGCCGCGTCAACGTTGTTGATGACGGGGCAGGCCGGATCGTTGAACGTCGTGCTGGTGAGCGGCTCGGTCATGTGTTCTTGCGCGGGCATCATCAACGCGGAATGGAACGGCGCGCTCACTTTCAGCATCATCGCGCGCCGCGCGCCGCGCGCCTTGCACTCTTCCACGGCGCGTTCGACAGCTTCCTTGTGGCCGGCGATGACGATCTGCGAAGGGCTGTTGAAATTGGCCGGGCCGCAAACTTGCGCATCGCCGACCGCTTGCGAGGCCGCCTCACAAGCTTCCGCAACCTTCTCCTCGTCAATGCCCAGAATCGCGGCCATCGCGCCGGTGCCGACCGGTACTGCTTTTTGCATCAGTTCGCCGCGGCGGCGAACCAGCTTTGTTGCGTCGCGCAACGTCAATGTCCCAACCGCGACCAACGCCGAATATTCGCCCAGGCTGTGACCGGCGACGAAATCAGGGGTGAAGTTTGCGCTGCCGATGGCGGCAGACAAAGCGCGGAACGCGGCGACGGACGCGGCCAAGATCGCGGGCTGCGTGTTGGCCGTCAGTTGCAATTCTTCTTCCGGGCCGTTGAAACACAGATCGCTCAGGCCGAAGCCCAGTGCTTCATCGGCCTCATCAAACGCCGCCTTGGCCGCAGGGAAGCTGTCAGCCAGGTCGCGCCCCATTCCGGCATGTTGTGAACCTTGACCGGGAAAAATAAATGCAAGTTTGCCCATATTTACTTCAGCGCCATTTCGCTGATTTCGCTCTCAATGCGTTCGCCCAGGTTTGCCTTGTAGAATTCTTTGGCCACGCGGATGGCGTTGCGGATCGCTTTCGGCGTCGAGCTGCCATGGCAGATGACGGAAATTTGTTTACAGCCCAACAGCGGCGCGCCGCCGAACTCTGAATAATCCAGCCGCTTCTTGACGCTGCGGAAGGCCTGCCGCGAAAGGATCGCGCCGGTCTGCGTGATCAGCGTTTGTCCCAACTCGGTCTTGAGCAGCCCCATGATCGCTTCGACCAGCCCTTCGCTGGTTTTCAGAATCACATTGCCCGTAAAGCCGTCGCTGACAATCACGTCCACATCGCCCGTGAAAATGTCGCGCCCCTCGACGTTGCCGATGAAGTTGACCGGCGCTTCTTTCATCAAGTGGAGCGTCTCTTTGGTCAGGTCGTTGCCCTTGATGTCCTCTTCGCCAATGCTCATCAGTCCGACCCGCGGCGTACGCACGCCCAGGATCGAGCGCGAATAGATCGAACCCATAATCGCGAATTGTTGCAGGTGTTCCGGCTTGCATTCGGCATTGGCGCCGACGTCGAGCAGCACCGTGCCGTTGCCTTTGAGGGTGGGGAAGATGCCCGCGAGCGCGGGGCGGTCCACGGAAGGCAGCGTCCCCATCACCAACACGGAAGTCGCCATCACGGCGCCGGTGTTGCCCGCGCTGACCAGCCCGTGGGCCTTGCCTTCGCGCACTAGGCGCGCGGCGACGCGGATCGAAGAGTCGCGCTTGCGCCGCACGGATTGCGCGACGGGGTCGTCCATCGTAATGACTTCGGTGGCGTTGACGATTTCGATGTGGAGCCGCTGCTTGCGGGGCTCTGGGACGCCCTGTCGTTCCAATTCGGCGCGAATTTGCTCCTCGCGCCCGACCAGCAGGATACGAACGCGCAAATCGCGGGCGGCTTGGATGGCGCCTTCGACCTCTATGGCGGGGGCGTGGTCTCCGCCCATGGCGTCAACGGCAATGGTGGTGAGCATCGAGGCCAAGCGGGGATAAGTAAAAGATGCGAGCGATGAACGTAGACAAACGAAAGGTGAATGATTTTGCCGCTGCGGACAATCATCATTCACCTTGCCGTTCCGTTAAACTTGTTCTTTGACCTTGATTACTGTGCGCCCGCCGTAAAACCCGCAGCGGGAACAGACCCGATGAGGCAGCTTCTTATTGCCACAGTTCGGGCAGGTCGCTAACTGGACGCGGTCCAGCGCGTCGTGCGTACGCCGCTTGCGGCTGCGAGACTTCGAGTGACGTCGTTTAGGATTCGGCATTGCAGTTCTCCAAAAATTACAAAAAATGAAAAAGTCTGATTAATTGTCTCGTTCCGACTTGCTTTTCAGATCGGCCAACGCTTGCCAGCGGGGATCAATTGGCTTTTCGCATCGGCACTCTTCCAGGTTCAAATCCGCGCCGCATTCGGAACACAGCCCACGACAATCTTCACGGCAGAGCACACGGCTCGGCAAATTCAGTTCCAACTGTTCCAGCACCAAATCATCCAGATTGATTTGGTCGTTTTCGTAAACCGCCAGATCAAGGTCGCGATCGTGCAGTTCCGTTTCCCCTGATTGGCCTGCCGCAGGGTCGTCCGGCAAGTAGAGCAGGTCGAAGGGCGCGTCAATGGGAATGATGACTTCATTCAAACAGCGGTCGCAGGTTAAGATGACCTTCGATTTCACCTCGCCGCGCACCCGCATATCCATCCCCGAGCGATCCACTCGGCCTTCTACCACAGGAGGCATTTCCAACTCGAAGTCGTGTTCACTCAAATCGAGTTCATTGGCGGCGTATTGATGATGGAACGAAATCCCATCCGGCGGCATTCGCAAGAGCGAGATGATCATAACTCCCCTTTGGAACGAAGCGCGTAATTATAGTTTCGGTCAAGGGTTTGTCAACCGAGCCTCTAACAATGGTTCAGTTTGTCAGAACGGCAATACCGGCGCCAAGAAACACTTCACTCAGGCTTTATTTTGTCTCAAAAATCTCCCGGATCGGCGTCTTGAAGTAGCGAAATATCGCGTTTCATACTTGCAATTACAGCTTTAGCTAGACTTGGGCCCGGACGGAGATGGGTCTGACAGCATTGGTTTTCTAAGACAAAATTCAGATTTGATTCTGTTGCAAGTGTGGGACAAAAGCGGGAACAATGTGCTACACTCATCAGTATCGGGTTATTCAAGTGATGGCAGTTTCACCGGAAAGTTTTCAAAAAGGAGTTGCAGAAAGAAATGACTACGAACAAACCGAAGATCAATCCGCTGAGCCGTCAACCGCGCCAGCAGCGGCTGGTGATGGCGGTGCGGGGTGGAGCGGGGGTCGGCAAATCTTACTTTGCGGCCTCGATGGCGGAGGCAGGGCTGGGACGTCTGTGCATCATTGACACCGAACGCAAGACACGGTTGCTGAAAGGCGTAGGGACGAAGTTTGACGGGTTGGAGGTCGAGCACCCGGGCGAGGTCCCGGAATTCGTCGAATGGTTGCTCACTTCACCTGAAGCGCGCGAACAGAATTACGGCTGTTACGCGCTGGATTCGTGGGCCAGCTATTTTTCGGCCAAGCACAGCGAGATGATCGCCGCCGTCCGCGAGCGTACAGGTGACCCGCTGGCGCAGCCGAATGCCGAAGAGTTGGCGGCGGACCAGATGATTTTGCAGGGTGTGCTGCGCAGCTTGTGCCAGTCAGGCAAGTCTGTCGTGATCGTAGATCAGATTCCGGCCAAGGGGAAAGAGGCGAAAGAAGATAACGAGCTGGGACGCGTGTTGCCCTCGACGGCCAGCGGTTTGGAGTACTTCGTGGATGTAATGTGCGAAGTTTCCCTGCAGGAGCGGGACGGCGAGATTACACGCGTCTTTCAGGTTGTAAAGTCCAATAGCCCCGCCTTTGAACTGGGGTTCGAGATGGTGGGAGACGTCACGTTCAAAGACTTCCTCGACCATTTGATTCGTTTCAGCGGTTCGGACTTGCCGGTGGATGCGCCAAAGCCCTTGAGCGTGCCCGAAACGCTGGCCGCGCCCGACGCCGCGCCCGTCGCGCCGCAGATGACCATTCAGCAGTTGGTCGAGAAGGCCGAAAAACTCGGCTTTAAGAAGGCCGACATCGTCACGGCGGCCCGCGTTTATCATCAACAATCAAACATCTTTCGCCTGTCACCCGAACAGATCGCCGACCTGGACGCGCGCATGACGGCGAAGGTCGAAAAGACTCAGGACGCGCCCGTCGCAACAACTGAAGAGAACAACGCAGATCAGTCGCGCTCCGCGTCGGCATCACGCGCCGGATTGCGGAAAACCTCCGTCAAGTAGAGCGCGGCGCGAACTATAACCAAGCTAGGAGACAAGGATGAGTGCTCAGATTTACGAATTGATACCCAAAGTGATGGCCGAAGTCGGGGCCATTGAAAAAGCCCGACGCAACGAACAACAAAAATACATGTTCCGCGGCATAGACGATGTTTTTGCCGCCTTTCAACCGGTGCTGGCCAAGCACCGCATCTTTTACGTGCCCGAAGTGTTGGACAAGGACGTGACCGAACGCGAGACCAAGAACGGCACGACCTTGATCTACACGACGCTGGCCGTGGCCTACACGTTCTATGCGCCCGACGGATCGAACGTGCGCGCGGTGGTCGTCGGCGAGGCGATGGACTCGGGCGACAAATCCAGCAACAAGGCAATGAGCGCGGCGTTGAAGTACGCGTTGCTGCAAATCTTCTGTGTCCCGACAGAGGCTAACGAAGATGCGGACGCGCAGTCGCACGAAATCAAACCCAAGGCGGCGGCAGCCACGAGCGCGTCGCGTTACGAGCCGGTGAAGATCGAAGCCAAGTTCGAAGAGGCCGCCTCGCCGACCCTCTTCTGGTCACTGCAGCGCGAGTACGGCATTCCGAAGGAGCAGGCGCAGGCCATCGCCGCCGCGCACGGACAGGATTGGAAGGCGGCCGTGGCAAAGCTCAAGGCCCTGATCGCCGACCCCCGCAAAGAGCAGGTGAAGGCCGCGGCCTAAACAGATCGCCTCAACAACTCCACACGCATCGAATCGCCAGTTCCGCTCGGGCTGGCGATTCGCCATTTCGGGCAAACGATAAATCAAATCCGTCAATCTCTTTGAGCCGCACGGCCATTCGTGTACACTCTGCGCTTCTTTTTCGCAGGCTGATTTAACGGAGACGAGTCATGGGCAACCGGGTTCGCGCGGTGGTCGCGGGGGCGACCGGCTATTCGGGGCGCGATTTAATCAAGTATCTGCTTCACCATCCGCAGATAGAGTTGGCGGGCGCATTCGCTTCGCGTTCTGGCGAGCCTGCGCCACTCAAGTTGATCCATCCGCAATTGACCGGGTTGACGGATCTGGTCTGCCAGCCATTTGACGAATCGGCGGTCGCAAAACTTGACCCGCAAGTAATTTTTCTGGGCACGCCGAATGAATTTTCACACGAGGTTGTGCCTGCGCTGCTCGAATCCGGCGCGACGGTGGTTGACCTGAGCGGTGCGTTTCGGCTGCGCGACGCGTCGCTGTACCCGAAATATTACGGTTTCGAACACGCGCGGCCTGATCTGTTGGGGAAAGCCGTGTACGGGCTGACGGAGTTCGTTCGCCAAGAGTTGCGTGGCGCAAAACTGATCGCCAATCCGGGCTGTTATCCGACGACAATTATTGTCCCGATGAAGCCGCTTCTCGATGCCGGGTTGATTGATACAGACCAGCCGGTCATCTGTGATTCCAAATCGGGCGTCACCGGCGCGGGCAAATCGCCGACCGCGGGAACGCACTTCGTTGAAGTCAGCGAAAGTTTCAAATCCTACAACGTCTTCAAACACCGCCACACGCCGGAGATCGCGCAAGGCTTGGGCCTGGCCAATTCGCCGAATTCATTGATTTTTACGCCGCACCTACTGCCGATCAATCGCGGCATCCTTTCGACCATCTACGCCAAACTGAACGACGGCGTGACACGGGCAGACATTTTGAAAGCTTGGCAGGAGGCGTTTCCCGCCTCTTCGTTCGTTCGCATCTTTGACAGCGCGCAGCTTCCAGAAATTAAGTTCGTCGCGAACACGCCGTTTTGCGACATCGGTTGCGCGGTGGATGCGGCGTCGGGCCAGTTGATTGTCGTTTCGGCCGAAGACAACCTGCTGAAAGGCGCGGCCAGCCAGGCGCTGCAGAACGCCAACCTGGCGCTCGGCTTTGACGAAGGAGCGGGCCTGCGATGAAGCGTAATGCTATGAGCCGGACGGTGATCAAACTCGGCGGGAGTATTCTGGCGAATGCGGCGCTGCGCGGGCGGCTGATTGCCCAGATCAGTGAGCTTCATCGTGCGGGGCAGGAATTGGTTCTGGTCCACGGTGGCGGCAAACAGATCGCGGCGTTGCTCGCGAAACTGGGCGTCGAATCCAGCTTCCACGATGGCTTGCGCGTGACCGATGCGGCGGCGCGCAACGTGGTGCAGATGGTCTTGGCGGGACAGGTCGGCAAGGATTTGGTCGCGGAATTGGCGGGCGGCGGCGTCAACGCGGCCAGCATCGCGGGCGGCGACGGGCACAGCTTTCTGGCCGAAAAGATGAGCGCCGAGGACGGCACCGACCTGGGATTCGTCGGGCGCGTGATCAAAACGAATCCGGCGCTGATTGACGCCATGCTCAGCGGCGGCATAACGCCTGTGGTGGCCTGTCTGGCGCTGGGCGCGGACGACCACCAGTACTACAACATCAACGGCGACCAGATGGCGGCCTCGGTCGCAGCCGGATGCGCGGCGGAAACACTGGTCTTTGTCACAGACGTGGGTGGCGTGCTCGATGGCGAAGGCCGGCAGATCAACGAACTCGACCGCGACGGCATCAACAGACTGCTCGAAAGCGGCGTCGCTTCGGGCGGAATGCGCCCCAAGCTGCGCGCTTGTTTGGAAGCGTTGGACGCGGGCGTCAACCGCATACTGATTGTTGGCGCGGCGGAAGATGAGGTGTTGCTACGTGTGTTGCAAACCAATGAATCGTTAGGGACCAAAATCGACGGACGATGAGCGAATACCTTTTTGTTTACGGCACATTGCAACCGGCGTCGGCTCCGCCGGAGGTGAAAGAAATTGTCGGGCGTTGGCGCCGCGTCGGTTCCGCGACGGCGCTGGGGCAGCTTTATGACCTGGGCGATTATCCCGGCGCGGTGCTCGACTCGGGCACTTCGACGCGCATCATCGGCGAAGTCTACGAACTGCCGAAAGACCCGGGCGTATTGGCGACGCTCGATGAATACGAAGGCTTCGACGCGGAAGCGCCGCAGGAAAGCCTGTTCCAGCGCGTCAAGACCGAAGTCAAATTGGCCGAAGGCGGGAAGCAGGAGGTTTGGATTTATGTGTACAACCGCGACGTGTCGGACCAAAAGCCACGTAAATCCGGATTAAGCCGGTGGACGGCCCCGAAAAAGTCTACAAAGAAACCGGCAGTGAAAACTTCAAACGCGGAGAAGGAATTGAAAGAGCAGGGAACGATTTCGGAACTAAAACCAGTCTCACTCGAACAAGTTCAGCAGACGGAGTCGCAGTACGTCATGCAGACCTACGCGCGCAACCCTTTGCTGCTGGCGCATGGCAAAGGCTCGACGGTGTATGACAACGCGGGCAAGGCCTACCTGGATTTCATTTCGGGCATCGGCGTCAACGTTTTGGGCTACGACCATCCGCGCGTGCGCCGCGCCTTACGCGAACAGGGCGATCTACTGCACACGTCGAATCTTTACTACCACCCGTATCAGGGCCAACTGGCCGAGCGGTTGGCGAAAGCCTCTGGGTTGGCGCGCGTCTTTTTCGGCAATACCGGCACCGAAGCGACCGAGGGCGCGCTGAAGCTGGCGCGCGCGTACCAACGGCGTCAGGGGCGCGAACATCAGACCGAGTTCGTCTCGCTGACCAATTCGTTTCATGGGCGGACGATGGGCGCGCTTTCGATCACCGCGCAGGAAAAGTACCGCGCGCCCTTCGAGCCGTTGATCCCGGGCGTGCGCTACATTGATCCGAACAATGACGCGGATGACTTTGCCGACGCGCGCCAGGCAATCAACGAACGCACCGCCGCCGTCATCATCGAAACCATTCAGGGCGAAGGCGGCGTGGTGCCGATCAACGACGACTTTTTGAAACTTGCGCGCCAGCGGTGTGATGAGACCGGCGCTCTGCTGATCCTGGACGAAGTGCAATGCGGACTTGGGCGCACGGGCAAGACCTTCGCGTTTGAAAATACTTCGGTTAAACCGGACGTGTTGACCGTGGCGAAGCCGCTCGGCTTGGGCGTGCCGCTGGGCGCGTTCATCGTCGCGGAAAAATGCGTGGACGGTTTGCGGCCGGGCGATCACGGTTCGACCTTCGGCGGCGGGCCGCTGGCGTGCCGGTTGAGTCTGGAGTTTTTGCAGATGCTCGAAGACGAAAACCTGCTGCAGCGCGTGACCGAAGTCGGCAACTACTTCCGCAAAAAGCTGCGTCGCCTACAGCGCGACGTGCCCGGCTTGATCAAGGACGTGCGGGGGACAGGGTTGATGGTCGGCGCGGAACTCAGTTTCCCCGGCAAGAACGTCGTGGCAAAGATGATGGAGCACGGCTTTTTGATGAACTGCACGCACGACACGGTGCTGCGCTTTTTGCCGCCTTACATCATCAAGAAGGCCGAAATCACTGCGATGCTGACAGCGCTGGAAGAAGTCCTCGTCGAAGAATCAAACCGGTTGCAGCAAGAGGAGAAATGAAACGCAAGGACGCGAAGAGCGCGAAGGTTGAAGATAATGCTCTTGTCTTTACCCTTTCTTACCATCTTTGCGCCTTTGCGTCTTTGCGTTGAAGACTAACGATGGAAATTCGCAAAGCCAGAACCGCCGACGCGGTTCAAATTCACGCGCTGGTCAACAACTACGCCAAGCAGGAGCAGATGCTGCCGCGTACGCTGTTGAGCATTTACGAAAACATACGCGATTTTCACGTCGCGACCGAACCGGGCGAATCGGGCGACAAAGTCCTGGGCTGCTCCGCATTGCATTTTACGTGGGGGGATATGGCGGAGGTGCGTTCACTGGCGGTGGACGAAGCCGCAGGCAGGCGAGGCATCGGACGTCTGCTGGTCGAAGCCAATATTGCGGAAGCACGCCAGCACGGGCTTGTGCAGGTGTATGCGTTTACCTATGTGACAGGCTTTTTCGAAAAGCTGGGCTTTCGCGTCGTGCAGCACGAAACCTTGCCGCGCAAGGTCTGGATGGATTGCATCAACTGTCCGAAATTCAACTGCTGTGATGAAGTGGCGATGGTTCTGGACTTGGTCGAAGATGCCCGCCCCGAATCCTTCGATGTCAGTCAGGTAAATATCCCGATTGTTAAAATTACGGGTGCAGGGCGCCGGTGATGTTCCCGATTCTGAACACCATAATTCCGAAATCGGACGATGGCCTTGCGCATTGCGCCACGGATGGACAGCTAAGTCGAAGATTCGTTTAGCCAATTTGGTTGGCACACTACTTGGAAAGGGAGATTAAGATGACGCTTGCGGCGCGCCGGTACATTAGCGCAAGCGGTAGCGAATGGGTGGATTCACAATCCACAAATTACCAAAGAACCAAGTCGCTATCGCTCTCTGTACCGATTCGATCTGTTAATGTCCGTGCTGCGAGCTTCGTTCTGTGAAAATGGGCAAAAGGAATCAGCAGGAGAGCGGCGGAGGGGTAAAGAATACGGAATTTTCCTTGGCCGCACCGAAGGGCTTTCTAGCCGGCACTGCTGCCTGTGGGCTGAAGAAAAAAGGCGGGGAGGATTTGGCAATTATTTTCTCCGAACGTCCGGCGGTGGCCGCCGCCGTTTTTACACAAAATTTGGTTGTGGCCGCCCCGGTGTTACTTTCGCGCGAGCATTTACGTCATAGAACTCATCGCGCCATTGTCGTCAATTCCGGCGGCGCGAACGCCTGCACAGGGCAGGAAGGTCTAAACGACGCGCGGCAGACGGCCGAACTCGTGGCCGAATATTTCAATTGCGATGACAGGGAAGTGCTGGTGGCTTCCACGGGCGTGATCGGCGTGCGGCTGAATATGGCGAAGATTGAATCGGGCGTGCGCCTGGCGACGGCGGAACTGTCGCGCGGGCGCGGTTGGAACGTGGCCGAAGCTATTATGACCACCGACACGCGCCCCAAACGTGCGAGTCGTCGAATCAAACTCGGCGGCAAGACCGTGACGGTTGCCGGCGTGGCCAAAGGCGCGGGGATGATTCACCCGAATATGGCGACGCTGCTCGCGTTCGTGACGACCGACGCCGCCATCAGCAAAGCGGCTTTAACGACGGCCTTGCGGCGCGCTGTGAATCAAAGTTTCAATCGCGTCACGGTGGATGGCGATACTTCGACCAACGACATGCTGGCGGCGCTGGCAAACGGCGCGGCGGAAAATGACCCGATCCGCGAGGCCGCGAGCGCGGATTTTGATACGTTCACAAAAGCGTTGACGGATGTTTGCTGCGACCTGGCGATTCAAGTCGCGCGGGATGGCGAAGGCGCTCGCAAGCTCATCACGATTCACGTCCGGCATGCGCCGAATGAAAAAATGGCGCACCGCATTGCCGAAACCATCGCGACCAGCCCGCTGGTGAAAACCGCGATGGCCGGCGCGGACGCCAACTGGGGCCGCATTCTGGCGGCGGCGGGGCGCAGCGGCGTGAAGTTCGATGTTTCCCAAGTCGAGATTAAGATCGGCAATTTGACGGTTGCGCGCAACGGGCGCGGTCTTGAATTCAGCGAAGAGCGCGCGCTGGAAATTCTGAAGCGCGATGAAGTAATCATCACCGTTGATTTGCACCAGGGGGACGCTGGAGTCACCGAATGGACGTGCGATCTAACGAAAGATTACATCCATATCAACGCGGACTACCGTTCGTGAATTCGTAATTGGTGTTTGGCAACAGGCGATTTTTCAAGACATCGCTGTTTTTACCTCCAACCACCAGATGCCGGTATCCAATTTCTTGCAACCACTTCCATCATGGGTTCGTAAGAAGCGGCGATACGCTACCGAAAACATACGTTTTTCAAAGCAATCCAATCTGGAGAAGTAGAGATGATTACCAAGAGCTTCCGGGCTGTTGCCCGTCAAATTGTGATGTTTGGCTTGGCAGTATGTTGCATGCTGCCGGCCGCCTTACCCGCACGCGCGCAAGATCCCGCGACTACGCCTACGCCCACACAACAGCAACAACAGCAGGCAAATCCGCAGACGCCGCCGCCATCCAGCGACATCGTTTCGCGCCCCATCCCACAGCGCTCTGTCGGGCTGGACCCTGGAAAGGTGGTGAAATGGACACTGCGTGACGCGGTGACTGCCGCGCTTGCCAAGAACGTGGACATTGAGTTGGAGAAAGAGAATGTGCGATTGAAGCAGTACGACCTCATCGCGGCCCAAGGGTATTACGACCCGGCGGCTGTCTCAACTCTCCTGTACAACAGGTCTGCGATCCCGACCTCGGCCCGCTTCAGCGGTGCGACCAGTGCCGCTATTACGCAGGATCGACTGACGTACAATGCTGGCTGGCGCCAGAATTTCGAACGCTACGGCACGACATTTTCTGCCGACTTCAATAACTCGCGGCTCGGTTCAAACACCAATAACCTGGATGTGCAGTATTCGCCGTCCCTCAACTTCTCGATTACACAGCCTCTCTTCAAGAACTTTCGGATTGACGCCAACCGGCGTTTGATCAAGGTCACGAAGAAGAGTTTGGATTTGTCGGACGCGGTGTTCCGTCAACGCGTGATTGAGATCATCTCGAATGTGCAGCAGGCGTACTGGGATTTAGCGCTGGCGATTCGTAACGAAGGCGTCGCGCGCGAATCGGTCGGGTTGGCTGAAACCCAGCTCAATAACAACAAGCGTCAAGTCGAGGTCGGCACGCTGGCACAGATTGACGTGGTGTCGGCGGCGACCCAGGTCGAATCGCGTCGCCAACAGGTCTTCCAGGCAATCAATCAAGTGGCATTGGCCGAAAACACGCTCAAATCGTATGTCGTCAGCGGGCCTAACGATGACATTTGGACGGCGCGAATCGAGCCAGTCGAATCGTTTGACATCAAGCCGGTTTCGATCCCGCTGGAGGACGCCATTAAACTCGCCCAGGAAAACCGCCCCGAAGTCAAACAGTTTGGCTTCCAAAAAGAGATCAACCAGATTGACATTGATTTCTACCGGAATCAGGCCAAACCGCAGATTGACTTGATCGCGGGTTACACCACCACCGGTCTGGGCGGTTCGCCGGTGCTGAGCAACAGCTTCACACCGGGCTGTTCCAATCCCATTCCTTTTGTGGGTGCCGATGGCAAGGTGGATCCCAACAAAGCGTACTGCGCTTCCAGTACTGTCCAATTGGTCAATAATGTTCCTACGGTTATCCCTTCGCCACTAGTTCCTCTCACGCTGACCAGCGGATCGTCCGTTGATAAGCAATTTATCGGAGGGTACGGCACGGCACTCAGCAACCTCTTTCGCAACGAGTTCCGCACCGTCAGCTTCGGCTTACAAATCACGCTGCCGCTCCGCAACCGCACGGCCAAGGCCAACCTGGGCAGGGCCAAAGAGGTGGAGCGCCAGACGGACTTGCAGACCCGCAGGCTGCTGCAGAACATCGAAGTCGAAGTGCGCAACGCCGTTCAGTCGGTCGAGACCGCGAAGTCGAGGATTGACGCTGCCAAAGCCGCGCGCGAATACGCACAGCAACAGCTCGAAGGCGAAGAGAAGAAATTCGCCGCCGGCCTTTCGTCCACCTTCTTGATCCTGACTCGTCAGAACGATCTGTCGCAGGCGCAGTTCGCCGAATTGCAGGCCCAGTCCGATTACAACAAATCGGTCGCCACCCTGCAGCGTGTGGTTTCTACCACGCTTTCGAGCAACGGCATCGAAATTCAGACCGAAGCGCCGGTGACGATCAAGTAGTTCCGGTCGAAACAACAAGGCAACAAAATCGGGGGTGACCGAAGTAATGTTCGGTCACCCCCAAATTTTTTAGCTCAGTTATTAGCTGGCGTCAGTTCATCAAAAGATGAACTTGAGCGCCAACTGGCCAATGCGCGGATCGAACGCCGAACGCTCGTCCCCGAAGCCCACTCGTTGCGTCAGACTGACGCTTGGCGTGTTGACCCCGTTGACGATGTACAACTGCGGGTCGTAGCCGGAGATGTTTACTCGGTTCAGGGCGTTGAAGAACTCGCCGATGAATTGCAGCCGGTACCGTTCCGTAAAGAAAAAGGTCTTCGTCGCGCGCAGGTCCAGGCTGACAAAATGGCCCTGATAGAAGGAGTTTCGCCCGAAGCCCGGCGCGCGGTCCGAATTTCGGTTCCCGTCATTGTTTAGGTCCACATTGGCACCCAGCCGCGCCGAATAGGGCAGGTTGCTGGCGGCCTGCAGGATGCCGCTCAATTGCCAGCCGCCGACCACGTTTCGGACGAAGCCATTGCCGCCCTTGAAATAATCCAAATCCCACAACCCGCTCGCCACGAAGCGGTGCGGAGTGTTGGCATTGCCGGGGCCGCGCTCGTCGCTGAGCAAGGTGCTGTACTGCGCCTGCTTCGCGTCGTCACCGGCGTTCGCCGTCACCACAGACGTCGCGTCCGGCGCGTCGTCAATCACCTTCGAGAAGGTGTAGGAGACGAGGAGTTGATAATGCCGACCGAAGCGTTTGTTGGCCTGCAGGATGAGGGCGTTGTAGCTGGAATTGGCGTTGCTCTCGAACTCGCTGATGCGCCCGAACAGGTCGCCGGCTTTGCCAATTGGACGCGTCGGGCTGGTCGTGCCGGGGTAGCGCAGGAACGTCGAAACGATCCCGCCCGTAATCGGCGTCGCCACCGGGGCCAACAGATTGATGTCCCGCGTCCGTTGCAGGTGACGTCCTTGAACCGACAGGTAAGAAACGCCGACCGAAAGGTCTTTCAGCAGGCCGTATTCGACGCCCAGGCTGCCTTGCATGGTGTAAGGCTGCTGGTAGTTGCGCTCGAATATAAAAAGATTTGCCGCCGGAGGCTGGCCACCCCTGGCCAGGATGTCAGCGATGCTGGCAAAGCGGAACGGGTATACCAAGCCCGTAGGATTCGTCAGCGTAATGCTGACGGAATTCAGGCCGTTGTTGGAATGCGCCGTGCCGAGCGCGATGGACGGCGTGCGGCCGTAAAACAGGCCGTAGCCGCCGCGCACGACCAGGCGGTCGCTCTTGGATGGGCTCCAGGCAAATCCGAAACGCGGGGCGATGTTGTTGAAGTCGTTGTTGATATGTGACGTGTCAATGCCGGCGCCGGTAAGCGACGGGCTGGGATTACGGTTCGTCCCGCGGTGCAGCAACTGCACGTCGTATCGAACGCCGAGATTGAGCGTTAGATTATTCCGCGCACGCCAGTCGTCCTGAAAAAACAGCCCGGTTTCGTTGAAGTTGGGGAAGGTCGTCGCGCCGGAGGTGCCTTCTCCCGCGAAGGCCTGCGTGTAGCTGGCGACGACGTTGTTGGTGAAGTTGGCGTAGCTGGTGTAGGTGTAGCCGGCGCCGAAAAAGCCCGGGAAGAAGTTCTTGATCTTCTCGAGGTTGAAATCCACGCCGCCCTTTAAGCTGTGCTTGCCGGTGATGTACGAGACGTTATCAATGAACTGGTATTTCTTTTCGGTCGTCTCGCGCGGGCTGAAGTTATTGCGGCCGATGGTCAGCACGGACTGGCCGTTGTCGCTGATGACCGCTTCGGGGTTGTCGGAATTGGCCAAGCCCGGCTCTCGATCCCGCGCGACCTGGGTGCGAAACTCGTTCAGAAAGCGGGGCGTGAAGGCGGTGTTGAGCGTGACCGTAAAAGAATCGGTCGTCACCAGACTGTTGCCGCTGTGTTCCTGCGCCACCGCCGAGCCGTTGCTTTCCAGATTAACGCCCGTGAAGTTCTGGCGGTTATACCGGAAGGTCAGACGATTGGCCGCGTCCACCTGCCAATCCACTTTCCCCAGATACACATCCTGGTTAAACCCACGCGTGTAATTGTTGGCCAGCGCCAGCAGCCGGTTTCGGGCGTCAGTCGCAGCCTGCCCGCCGGTGGTCACGGCCGGCAGCGGGTTAAGGATGTTGGGCTGTGTGTTACGCTGCCCGTCATAATTGAAGAAAAAGAACGCGCGGTCCTTCTTGATCGGGCCGCCCAGGTTGCCGCCGAATTGGTTGAAGTGGTAGGGCGGTTTGACCGCCGCCGGAACCAGGTACGTCCGCTGCGTCGCGCCGGAGCCGGAAAGGATCGAAATCAGGCTGTTGGCGTTGAGCGAGCGGTCGCGGAAGAATTCGAATGCCGTGCCGTGAAAATCGTTGGTGCCTGACTTGGTGACGACGTTGATGGCGCCGCCTGCCGCGCGCCCGAACTCAGCCGAAAACGAATTGGTATTGACCTGGAATTCCTGCACGGCGTCCTGGCTGAATTGATAGGGCGCGCGACCCGAGCCCGTGCGTCCGAGCGATTGACCGAAAAACAGATTGTTGTTGTCCACGCCGTCAATCTGAATGCTGTTGAGCGTCCCTTTCTGCCCGCCGAACGAAAGGTCGCCCCCACGCGGGTCGCGCACCACGCCGGGCGTGAGCGTGACGAAATCCAGAAAGTTACGGCCGTTGACCGGCAATTCACGCACGGCGCGTTCATTGACCGAACTGGCCACGTTGGTTCGGGTGGTTTCGACGACCGGTGCAGTGGCCGTGACGGTCACCGACTCGCTGACATTGACGCGCAAGGTCAGATCCAGATTGAGCTTCTGCCCGACGGTCACCGTGACATTGCCGTAATTGTTTTCGGCGAAGCCTTGGGCCGAGGCCAATAACGTGTAGGTGCCCGGCGGCAGCGCGGACAGACGATAAAGGCCGCTGGCATCGGTCGTGATCTCGCGCACCAGGCCCGTGTCCACGCTGCGCGCGGTGACCTTGGCGCCGACCACGACGGCGTTGTTCGGGTCGTTGACGACGCCCTCGATCGTGGCAGTCGCCGCTTGCTGAGCGAACGCGGTGGTGAAAGCCGCCAACGTCAGCAGCATTGCTGACCAGAAGGCGCGCAGCGCCTGCCAGCGGGTAGTTTTAGAACGAGTGTTGGGATTCATTTTTATCCTTCTCCAATGTTGAGTGCCCTGGGGCTGGTTAAGCGAAGTTCGTCGTCAGCGCCTGGCTGATGGCGAACGGATGATGTTGCCGGAAGATCATCGCGAGCAAAGCTGGAGCCTACTGCTTGAGTATTTAGTTGACGTAAAGTGAACAAATCAACGAGTAGCCCGGATGCTACTGCAACCCGGCAAGGGTTGGCAACCATCACAAGCCGCGCCTGGTTTAACCCTCAACGAGGCGACAACGAAAACAATGAGGTTAGGGCGGCGCAAAAAAAATCGGCTGAACAAGGGCCGTATGAATCTAAAGCGCCTGTGATTTAGGCTCACTTGGTGCTGCAACCCGATTCCTTACCAGTAGGGAAATGAGCTTGACGTGAAAAGAAGAGACGGCTAGATTGGCGGCCGAACATCATTTCACCGCCCCCTTAATTCCCATTGCTCGAAACATCGCCTGGAAAATCGTGGGGGTGGCCTGACCTGTGAATCCCTTTCACATCTACACGATGATCCCGAATTTTTAGGAGAGAATATGAAGACATCAACCATAATACGTCCACATGCGTGCGCATTGATCCTTGCCATATTATTGCTCACGATCGCAGGCGGGGCCGTTTCTGCGCAAGCTCAGGTGACGGTCGTCAGCGCCGCCAGCTTCGCCACTGATAAGGTCGTCGCGCCCGACGAGATCGCATCTGCCTTCGGCACATTTAATACTCAAAACAATCAAGTTTTTATCGCCAGCAGCGTACCTTTGCCGACGACGCTCGGCGGTGTGAAGGTCAGGATCGGCAACACTGACGCGCCGCTGTTTTTCGTCGCCCCCTCGCAGATCAACTTCCAGATTCCGTCCGGCACGCCGGACGGCCAGGCGAACATCACCGTCACCAACGCCAATAACACGACCGCCACCGGGACCTTTACGGTCGTTCGCAGCGCGGCCGGGATCTTTTCGGCCAAAGCCACGGGCCAGGGAGCGGCCGCCGCGCAGACAACCTTCGACGGCGTGACCTATCAAAATACTTTCAAAGCGGACGGCACGGAAAACGAAGTGAGCGCGGGGACGAAAGCCCAACCGAACGTGCTCGTGCTTTACACGACGGGGTTGCGAAACACGCCGGCGACCAATCCGAGCGACGGCAACGGCGTGGCCGAATCGGTCAGTCTGAAGATTCAAGGTGTTTCGGCAACGGTACTTTTCGCCGGCCCGGCCCCTGGACTGGTTGGTGTGGATCAGGTCAACGCCATTATTCCGCCTGAGTTGTCGGGCTTGGGCAGTGTCAACGTCCGCCTCCGCGCGAACAATCGCGACTCGAACACGGTGACGATCCGGCTCGGCGGCACAGTCCCCACAGTACGCCCTTCGCCGATCGCCGTCGGCCAAACGCTCACCGGCGCGCTGACGGTGGATGATCAGGTGCAGGCCGGCAGCGCCGGCAACACCTTCTTTTTCGATGCGTACAACTTTACAACGACGACGCCCAACACCTCCATCGCTGTGGACCTGCGCTCCACTGACTTCGACGCCACGGTGCTGCTTTACCAGATAGACACGCTCCCGTCGGGGATCCAACAATTAAGTCTGATTGCGGTGGACGACCAGTCGGGCACTTACGGCAGCAGCCTTACGGACAATAACAATAACGCACTGCTGATGACCGTGATTCAAAATCCCGGCAACTACGCGCTCTTCGCCTCCTCCTCGGACCTGAACCCGAACGGCACCGGCAACTACACAATCAAGCTGCTCAGCAACGTGGCGACGCAGATTACTTACGGCCAAACGCTCAACGGTAGCATTACGACTTCTGACTTGCAGACTTCCGCCGGAACCTACCTGGATCTGTATTGGTTTAACGGCGCGCAGGGTGACAACGTCCGTATGAACATGAATGCCGTGACAGCTAGCCTTGATCCCTATCTGATCTTCCACCGCAACGATGGCGACCCGCGCATCGCGCAGAACGACAACGACGGCGGCGGCAAGAACGCGCAGATCACCAACCGCCTGACCAGCAGCGGCATTTTCATCATCATCTGCACGCCGTTCGATCCGAACGTGCCGCTTGATCCGAACGTGAAGTTGGATTACACCGTTTCGGCGACCAAACTGGCTAGCCTGGATGGCGAAACCAGCACGGATTCGATGTGGAGCCGGTTCTTCAAACTGCCCGAACGCCAGCTTAGTGGCGGCCGCACGGGTATCCTTGAGTCCGAACGCCCAAGCCTCGAACGCTTCGGCACGCGCCGCATCATCGAACCATAATTTGCCGATTCCGGCGGTTAGCAAAAAGGGAGCGAGGGCGTAAGGCTCTGCTCCCTTTTTAGTTGCTATCGTAATTTGCGTGGATGAACGCTGCATCTGCGGCTTTGCCGCCTGATGTACTGCAAGGTCAAAGACCTTGCGGCCGTTGCTTCCAATTTCTCAAGGGGCTAGGCCCCAACAGTCGGGGCGTAGCCCCAAAATCCTTGCTCCTTTCACGGTACGGCACAGCCATACCGCGCACCGGAGCGGCGAAGCCGCAAAATCTTCCCACAGAAATCCCGGTAGTGCTGTTTTGTTTGTGCTACCGGCTCGCAATAGTTTGCCCCACGCTAAGCGCATATTGCTAAACAAGAGTTGGCCGAGTAGTCTGCCGGAGGAGGACCAACCGTCAGTTTGTCCTGTCTCGGTTCGGCGAACGCCGAATACGCGCTTGTTCTGATCGTTTTCTTTAGCCCGGGCCTGGCGAGCGTGCTGACCGCCGTCGGCCTGGCCTTCGTTTGTGGAGGAAAGTTGATAAATCGAGTTCCGAGCGCCAACAAATGGATGCGGTTGTTGCCTGTGCTTGGCGCGCTGGTCATCGCCATCATTGGCGCGGTGATTTGCTGGCGGGCGTTGCAACAGGAAGGCGTGAATCTGGGCGCACTCTGGCGCACTCATCTGGAAGAGACCAGATCGCTTTCAGCCATCACCATTCTCACTCTTGGCCTGGTCATCGGCTTGCGGCACGCGCTGGATACGGATCATCTGGCCGCGGTTTCGACCATCGTTAGTGAACGAAAGAGTCTACTGAGTTCGTTGTTGATCGGCGGGCTGTGGGGCGTCGGTCACACGGCTTCGCTGCTGATCGCCGGCATCGCCGTGATTTTCCTCAACCTGAAAATCCAGAAATATGAAAAGCCGTTGGAATTTTGCGTCGCGCTGATGTTGATCGGGCTGGGCACGAACGTGCTCATCAAACTGGCGCACGGGGGCCGCATTCATTTCCACGAACACGAACACGGCGGCCATCATCACCTTCATCCGCACTTGCACGAGGCGGGAGCGCACGACAGACCCGAACCGCACACACACCACGGCTTCAAACTTGGCGTTCGTCCGTTGATTATTGGCATGGTTCACGGCCTGGCGGGGAGCGCCGCATTAATGCTGGCCGTGCTCGCGACGATTAAATCCACGGCCTTGGCCTTCGCCTACATCATCATCTTCGGCATCGGTTCAATCGGCGGGATGATGGTGATGAGTCTGGTGCTGAGCCTGCCTATGCATCTGACGGCAACTTCCTTCGCGCGAACCCACTTCGCCGTGCGCGCGCTGGCCGGCGTTTTCAGCCTTGGCTTCGGTTTGTTTATGGCCTACGAAATTGGATTTATTGAAGGCCTATTTCGGTAATCCGGAGAGGAACCGGTTGCGGTACCAACGTGCGGTCCCAATATTGTCGTGCTTCAAATTAAATTATGGTTTTTCCGCCAGAACGGCTTCGATCCGGCGCGAAAGCTCAGCTTCTGACAGGCGCGTTGGCGAATAGAAACGCACCACACCTTTCCGGTCAATAAGCACGAAGGTGGGAGTAGCCGCGACGCCGTATCGCACCATCGTTTCGGTATCAATCAGAATCGGGACGCCTTCCAGGCCTTTATAAAACTCCGCCCAGACTTTTTCGATGTGCGTTTTCTCTTCCGCCGGAGTCGCGGGTTTGTTCTGCGCACCCGTCCCGTATGTGCGTGTGGGAGCCATCACTACCAATCCCTGTGGGCGATATTTTTGCGTTACGCGTGCCAGCGATTCAGCCTGCGCTTTGCAGTCGCCGCACCAATGCGCCCACAGGAACAGTAATACCGGCTTACCCTTCAGCGCTGCCAGCGATGACGGTTGCGGGCCAACGAAATTGGACAGGCTCAAGTCTGGTGCGGGCTGGCCTTCCAGCGAAAGCACGTTGATGCAACGGCAGATGCGCGCGCGCAGGGAAACATCTTTGGCGCGGGCGAACTCCTCTTCCAGGAAGCGCAGGCCTGCGCCACGGCCTTCGCGCGCCGCGCGCAACTTTCCTTCAACTTCGATGGCCGCGCCGAGCGGCGAAAGCAATTCTTCCTTTTCTTCGTGAATCTCACGCCGAAGTTCGGCCACGTAATCCGCCGCCAGTTCCGGTTGCCGCAACATCTCGGCTCCGCGCGCCAACCAGCCCACTGCGTCCAGATACTCCGCGTCCACACCGTTTTTCTTTTTGTAATCTTCCGCCGCCGCCGCGCCGCTGGCCAAATCGCCCGCCGAAAGCTTCGATCGGACAATGCGCACAAGGTCGCCCGCGTTCGCCAACAGTGGGACCAGAACCAGGGCAAGCAGCGAAATAAGGATATGTTTTTTTCTCAAGGGTGGACCTCCTCAGCAGCAACAGGCCACAAGCCTGAACTCCATGCTCTTTTACGAAAGCGCAAAAGATCGGCAAGGGCCGACCCGCGGCGCGAGTAAATTAAAGCGAACAGTGAAGGGCAGGGAAGGAAAACTTACGAAGGGCGTTGAGATCGGGCGTTGTGATTTATCATTGCATTGCTGGCTTATTGAAAACTATCGAGGGCGGTTTGCTCATCCTCGTAAATTTCAAAAACGGTCAGCAGCTTGGTGATCATCAGCAGGTCTTTGATCTTTTTCGGCAGGTTGAGCAGTTTCAATTTCCCGCCGGAGTTTTTGGTCGTGGTGAAGCGCGACACCAGTTCGCCAATTCCGGAGCTGTCCATATAGGTCACGCCGCCCAGGTTCAGGATGATTCGATTGCGACCCGCGTCCAGCAGCTTACTGACGGCGTCGCGCAACTGCACGCTGCCTTCGCCGATGGTAATCTTCCCGATCATTTCCAGGATGGTAACGTCGCCGGCGGTGCGTTCTCTAATTTCTAACTGCATCTTGTTTGAGGTCTCCTTCTCCAGCTTCCGAGGCGGCTTTGGGCACGCGGCGCTTGGCCATCGTCACGATCATTCCGCCTTCCGGGTGTCGTTCATATTCAACGTGATCCATGAACGTGCGCATATACAGGATGCCGCGTCCGGCGGGGTTGAGCAAATTGTTCGGATCGAGAGGGTCAGGGAGCGTCGAAGGGTCGAAGCCTTCACCGTGATCGCGGACCGTCACGCGCAGCGCATCCACGCCGATGGTGAAGCGAATGTCCACGGACTTCTGTGGATCGTATTTGTTGCCATGTTCGACGGCGTTCGCGACCGATTCACGCACAGCCATGTTGACCCAGTACGCCGACTCCTCATCAAACCCGATCATGCGCGTGATGTTATCGGTGAGCGTCGTGACCAGGTCAATGAACTCGAGTTGACTGGCGATGGTCAGTTCGACCACATTTTCGGCTAGCATCATAAGCCGGTGATTCCTTTTTCCAGGCGAAATTTGATCTGTTAAGATGCCCGCGAGTTCTCGACTTGCGGCGTTGACGGTCAAACGCTGTGTAACACAGCAAAAAAAGTCATGTCAAGATAAGGACTTTGCGGGCTTGTCCGGAACTACGGCAGATTTCCTGCCAAAGTTTCACCACGTTTTCAAATCCAGATGTCAAATATCGAAAATTCAGAAGCCACAACCATTAAAATCACGAAGGCGGCGCGTCTGCGCGGCGATTTCCAAATCCCAGGAGATAAATCCATCTCGCACCGCAGCGCTATGTTCGCGGCCATCGGCAAAGGTGAGTCTCGCCTGCGCAACTATTCTTCTGCGCGCGACTGCCAAAACACGCTCGATTGCCTGGAAGCCCTGGGCGTCGCGATCACACGCGAGCCTGACCAGATCACAATCGAAGGCGTGGGCCTCGACGGCTTGCGCGCGCCATCGCGTGTCCTAGACGTCGGCAACTCCGGCTCGACGATCCGTATGCTGTCGGGGATTTTGGCCGGGCAGCCCTTCACCACCGAAATCACCGGCGATGACAGCATTCAGCGGCGGCCGATGAAGCGCATCATTGACCCGCTGACTTTGATGGGCGCGCGCATCGAAGCCCGCGAAAATAATTTCGCGCCGCTGCGGATTACGGGCGGGAATCTCAACGCCATTGAATACATGCCCCCCATGGCCAGCGCCCAGGTCAAATCCTGCACCTTGCTGGCCGGGCTGTTTGCCGACGGCACGACGACCGTCATCGAAAAGACCCCCACGCGCAACCACACCGAAGTGATGATGCGCGAAGTCGGCGCGGCCATTCAGATCGAAACTTCTGCCGACGACCAGCGCATTTCCGTCACCGGGCGGCTGCCGTTGCGGGCCTTGGGCGATTACACGGTGGCGGGCGACCTGTCTTCCGCGGCGTTTTTCATCGTCGCGGCGTTGATCGCGCCGGACGCCGAAATCCGCCTGCGCCACATCGGCGTTAATCCTTCACGCATTGCGCTGATTGATGTGCTCAAGCAAATCGGCGCGCGAATCGAGATCGAAAACCCACGCCTGGCGCACGGCGAACCCGTCGCAGACATTTTCGCCCGCTCCTCCGATCTGCGCGGCGATTTGAAATTGTCCGGCGGCGTCGTTGCCAACCTGATTGACGAGGTCCCGATTCTGGCCGTCGCGGCCACGCAGCTCGACGGCACCTTGACGATCCGCGACGCCCGCGAACTTCGCGTCAAAGAAAGCGACCGCCTCCGCTCCATCGTCGGCAATCTGCGGCAGATGGGAGTGGACGTAGAAGAATTCGACGACGGCCTGCGGCTGCGGGGCAAACAAGCGTTGAGCGGCGCGCAGGTTCAATCCTTCGACGACCACCGCATCGCCATGGCTTTCGCCGTTGCCGGATTGATTGCTGAAGGCCAGACGGAGATTGTGGGCGCAGAAGCAGCATCGGTTTCGCTGCCAGAGTTTTACCAACTGCTTCAACGAAGCGGAGCGTCAATTGATTGACGGAGCGCAGTCGTCCCGACCGCAACGGAAAGAAGGCGCGCAGCCTTCTTATTCCGGGCCGCATTGCTGGCGAGCGGTAAGGAAGCTACGCGGCTTTTTTATTTTGCGGTCGGGATGACCGCCTCCTAAGGCTAACCCTTCACATGCCGTCGTCGGGCTGTTCGGTCGAAACGGGTTCGTTCTCGCCTTCGAGCGCGGCGTGCAGCGTGTGCCACGACAGACTGGCGCATTTGACGCGGGCAGGGAATTCGCGGACGCCGGCCAGAATTTTCAATCGGCCCAGATGGTTCGGATCGCTTTCGGGATCCAGTTGGCCTTTGACCATGCGGTGGAACTCGTCGAACATCGTTTCGGCTTCTTTTTTGGTTTTGCCTTTGACGGCGGCGGTCATCATCGAAGCTGAGGCTTTAGAGATCGCGCAGCCCTGGCCCTGAAAGCCCACGTCTTTGATCACGTCGCCGTCCATCTCCAAATAGAGCGTCAGTTGGTCGCCGCACAGCGGGTTATAACCTTCTTGATGGCGATTGGCCGTTTCGAGCACGCGGAAGTTGCGAGGCTTTTTATTATGGTCGAGAATGACTTGTTGATAGAGTTCGCTTAAATCAGCCATAAATTGCAATCACTTCAGCGAATTTCACAAGAATAAGGTCTATTTCAACCCAAAGACCCAAAGAGGCAAAGACGCAAAGAAGTAAAACAGGAAAGAACAGCCTTTGGCCATCTTGATTGTCCTTTGCGCCTTCGCGCCTTTGCGTTGAATCGAATTCATTCGAAATCCGCTATCAACTTGGGCGGATCATACAAATGCCGCGAGCTTGCGCAACAGTTCGGCGCGCGTCGTGCGGCAAAGATTCCCGCCGGTGAAAAATGGGTCTTCGGTCACTTCGTGCGTGGCGAATGCGGGAAACTGCACCGACATCAGGTCTTCCATCCCGTCGGTTTCGGTCTCGCACAGAATCAAACCTTCCAGTTCGCCTTCGAAAACATCAACCGAAAACACGCGGCCCAAATGGTAATGGTAATGGCGCTCTTTCTTGAGCCGCTCTCCGGTTAAGCCGTCGAAGAGCTTATATTCATCCGGCGAAAGCAGGATGCGGCTGATCGTTTGGAAGTAGGGCGAGGGCGATTCGGCCTTCTTGTTCAGTTTGATGACGCGCCGCCCGGTGTCCGTGTCGGTCAGCACCCGCAACCGAAGCCGTGTGCCTTGAATGTATTTATCTTCGAAGACCTTTGAATACGGCTCGGCGCTGTTTCGCCAATCGGCCTGGGGCCAGACCAGGAACCTTCTTTCGTATTCGACCCGCGTGTACTTTGCTTCTTCGGCATTCATCGGCTCACACCCCTTTTGCCCGCTGCTGTTCAGGAAGAAAACCTGAAACCGCAGCGACGGCGCGCGAGATGGTTTCTTCTTCCTGCCCGACGGGCGCGACGTATTCAAGCGCATCCATCGCGGCTTGCTCCCCGGCCAATCGCCAGATCATCCACGTGGCCAGATATTGCCCGGACAAACAGCCGCCCGCAGAGGCCAGATTGCCTTTCGCGTAAAACGGTTGCGTCAGGACGCGAAGCCCCGCGGCTTCGGCGACGGGTTTCGTATTTAAATCGGTGCAAACAGGAAGGCCATCGAGCAACCCGAGCCGCGCCAGAATTAAGGCGCCGGAACATTGCGAGGCGATCAATTGGCGCTGCGGATCAACCTTGATTCGGGCCATCACCGAGGCGTCTTCAATTATTTGTGCGGTGCGCCGGCCGCTGCCGAAAAGCACTGCGTCGGCGGCGGCAATGAATTCCAGCGGTTGCTGCGCGGCAACGCGAACGCCATTCAATGAAGTCACGGATTCGGTCGGCGCGGTAATCTCGGCCTTCCACCCCGCGCGCCGGACGCGGTTCAGGATGTGGGCGGCGGCGAACGAATCAATTTCATTGAACCCGTCGAAGGTGACGACCGCAATTTTCATTAGCTGAACACCTCAATCGTTTTTTGAATCCCTTCGGCCAGCGCGTCAATTTCTTCTTTGGTGTTGTAAAACGCCAGCGACGCGCGCGCCGTGGCCGGGACGCCGAAGCGTTTCATCACCGGCTGCGCGCAATGGTGGCCGGCGCGGACGGCGATGCCTTCCTGATCCAGGACCGTGCCGACGTCGTGCGGATGAATGCCGTCAACCGTGAACGACAATACGCTCGCCTTTTCGCGCGCCGTGCCCAGGATCGTCACGCCGGGAATCGCGCCGACGGTTTCGGTGGCGTACTCCAGCAATTCGTGTTCGTAGGCCGCAATCTTCTCCAGGCCGATCTCGTTCAGATAATCAATCGCCACGCCCATCCCGATCGCATCGGCGATGTTTGGCGTGCCGGCCTCCAATTTGTAAGGCAGGGAATTGTAGGTCGTCTTTTCAAACGTCACCGAGGCGATCATATCGCCGCCGCCGTACACGGGCGGCATCGCTTCCAGCCAGTGGCTTTTGCCGTACAGCGCGCCGATGCCCGTCGGCCCGCACAGTTTGTGGCCGGAGAAAGCATAAAAGTCGCAATCCAGCTCGCGCACGTCCACCTTCAGATGCGGCGCGCCCTGTGCGCCGTCAATCAGCACGGGAATGTCCTGGCTGTGCGCCAGTTCAATAATCCGTTTGATCGGGTTGACTGTGCCCAGGGCGTTCGAAACGTGCGTGACGGCGACGATCTTCACCTTGGGATTCAGCATCGCGGCGAATTCGTCCATCAGCAATTCGCCCGCGTCGTTGATCGGGATGACGCGGAGCGTTGCGCCCGTCAGCTCGCACAGCATCTGCCAAGGGACGATGTTCGAATGATGTTCCAGGGCGGAGATGATGACCTCATCACCGGCATGGACGAATTTGCGGCCGAAGCTGAGCGCGACCAGGTTGATGCCCTCGGTCGTGCCGCGCGTGAAGATGATCTCGTGCGATTCGGCGGCGTTCAGAAAGCGTTGGATTTTGACGCGCGCGTCTTCATATTCGCGCGTCGCCAACTGGCTTAAGTAATGCACGCCCCGGTGAACATTGGAATTTTGTTCGGTGTAATAGCGCTGAAGCGCGTCAACGACCACCTGCGGCTTCTGCGAGGTGGCGGCGCTGTCCAGGTACACCAGTGGGCGGCCATGAACTTTCTCGTTCAAGATTGGAAAATCTCGGCGAATCCGCCGGACATCGAACCTACCGCCACCGGTTTGGTCTGCGTTCATCTCCTTCTCGACTTCCTGCGCGGCTTGCATCGGTTACTCAACCTCCAAACTTTGCTGTAATTTGTTTAACACCATCCGATCCAACTGCGTGCGGACGGATTTCAGTTTGATCTTGCTGATCACGTCTTCGGCGAAACCGAAGGTCAGCAGCGCCCGCGCTTTATCGGCACTGATGCCGCGCGAGGCCAGGTAAAACAACTCTTCGTCTTCCAACTGGCCGACCGTCGCCCCGTGCGAACACTTCACGTCGTCGGCAAAAATTTCCAGTTCCGGCTTGGTGTCCACGTGTGCTTCGGCGGAAAGCAGCAGGTTTTTGTTGAGCTGTCGCGCGTCGGTCAGCAGCGCGCCTTCGCGGACGAAGACCTTGCCGTTGAAGACCGCGCGCCCCTGGCCGTCCAAAATGCCTTTGTACAGTTGATGACTGGTGCAATGCGGCCTTTGGTGATCAATCACGGTGTGATTGTCAGTGTGCTGTTTATCTGTGACGACGTACAACCCATCAATCGTCGTTTCGATGTTTTCGCCCGCCAGCGCGACGTTCAGATTGTGGCGCGCGATTTCAGCGCCCAGCGAAATTGCGTAGGAGGTGTAATGGCTGTCCCGTTCCTGATGTACCTGCGTTGTGGCGATGTGGAACGCGCGCTCGCTCTCTTCCTGCAACCGGTAATGATCAAGCGTTGCGCCCCGGGCGACAAAGACTTCGGTGACGGCGTTGGTGAAATACACGTCCGCAGCGTCCAGGAGTGTCGGAGGCAGATAGACCGAGGGCGAAAAGTAACTTTCGACCACCGTCGCGACCGAACCTTCGCCCGCGACGACGAGCGCGCGCGGGTGTGAAACCGTAGGCTCTTTGGCGGCAGAGAGGAACAGCAGGTGGATCGGCGCCTCGACCACGTTTCCTTTCGGAATATAAACGAATGCCCCGTCGCCAATCGCCGCCGTGTTCAGCGCCGTGAACGCTTGGTCGTGGTAACTCGCGTACACGCCCAGGTGATCGCCGACGACCTTCGCGTGTTCGGCCGGGACTTCAGCCAGATTGCAAACCGTAACTCCAGCAGGCAAAGCGCTCAGGTCCGACAACTCGCGCGCGAACACCCCGTTGACGAAAACCAGCCGACTGCAGCGCGATTCGGAGCAAGTCAGCCGCGCAATGTTTTCCGTTGTGAGCCCGTGCGTGTCCAGGTCGAAGACCTGCCGGAACGGCCGCTTCAGGATTGGCGCAACGTTGGTGTACTTCCACTCTTCATCACGAGTGGTTGGGAAGTCCAGAGCTTCAAAACTCTCCGCAGCGCGCTGGCGCAAATTCTTCAACCAAGCTGGATCCTGGCCCGCACGCATCTGGGCGAAAAGTTTATACGCCGAAAAGTAATTCTCTTTTTCTCTTGCTGTTTGAGGCATAAATTTTTATGCAGCCGCGGTCGCGCTCCTGATCCAGTCGTAGCCCTTTTTCTCCAACTCCAACGCCAATTCTTTGCCGCCCGATTTGACGATCTGCCCGCGGTACAGCACATGGACGAAGTCTGGTTCGATGTAATCAAGCAGCCGCTGATAATGCGTAACCAAAATAATGGCGTTGTCTTTATTGGCCAGCCTGTTGACGCCGCCCGCGACGATGCGCAACGCGTCAATGTCCAGGCCGGAATCGGTTTCGTCCAACACGGCCAGCCTCGGTTCCAGCACGGCCATCTGCAGAATTTCGTTGCGCTTTTTTTCGCCGCCCGAAAAGCCTTCGTTGACTGAACGGTTGATGAAGCTCTTGTCCATTTCGACGACTTTGATCCTTTCCTGAATCAGATCGTCGAACTCCAGAGGGTCCAACTCGTCTTTGCCTTCGTGCTTGGCCTTCTCGTTGTACGCCATCCGCAGGAAGTTCGCGTTGCTGACGCCCGGAATTTCGATCGGGTATTGAAACGCCAAAAAGACGCCTTCGCGCGCCCGCTCGTCGGGCGGCAACTCCAACAGGTTGCGGCCTTCGTAGAGCACTTCGCCTTGGGTGACCTCGTAGCTCGGATGCCCGGCCAGCACCTTCGCCAGCGTGCTTTTGCCGGAACCGTTCGGTCCCATAATCGCGTGAATCTCGCCGGCCTTAACGGACAGAGTAAGGCCTTTCAAAATCTCTTTGCCGTCAATCGTGGCGTGCAAGTTACGAATCTCTAGCACTGTGTTTATTCCTCTTTTCTTGTTACGACAGCTTCAAATCTTCCCCGGCGCGCAGCTTGGTCAACAGCAGGATTTGCCCCGTGTGCAGCGCGAAATGCTGCACGATGCGCAAAATCGCCTCCAACACCGTCACATCGCAGCCCTGAATTTCTTTCCGTTCAAGCAGCCTGGCGGGATCAACCTCGGCCAGTACTCGGTCCGCCTGCGCCAGGGTCGTTTTCAACCGGGCCAATAATTCACCGCGAGGGATCGGGCCGCGCTCGCCGAATTCGTGCTGCCGGTCGCGGGTGTAAGGCGCATTGCCGACGCCGCCGATGATCCATTGCTGGACGTTGCCCGACAGGTGCAGAACCAGATTGCCCACACTGTTGGAGGCTTCGTTAGCCCGCCACCAAACATCTTCATCGGTCAATCGTGACAAACAATGTTCGATCTTCGGCAAAAAGGACGAAGCGAAATACCAGCGCGCCTGTTCCAGGAAATGCTGTGAAGCGTCCATCCTTAATCTGTCACCTCAACAATTGCTTCGATTTCGACCGGGATGCCATGCGGCAGCGAGCCCATCCCAACCGCGGACCGCGCGTGGCGCCCTTGTTCGCCAAACACTTCCACAAACAAATCCGAACAGCCATTGATGACGAACGGGTGGTCGCCGAAATCCGGCGCGGCATTGACCATCCCTAGCACCTTGACCACACGCTTGACGCGCCGCAGGGTGCCTAGTTCCTGCTTCATCACCGCCAGCAGGATCAAGCCGGCTTCGCGCGCAAACTGGTATCCTTGCTCTTTAGTAAATTCGATGCCGACCTTGCCGCTGACCAGCGCGCCTTTGCCGGCCAGAAACAGCAAGTTGCCAGTGCGCACGGCGTGAACGTAATTGCCCGCCGGTTCAGGCACGGGCGGCAGCGATGGTTCGATCGCGATCAGTTTGCCTGTAATAGCCACGGGAAGCCTCCACTTTAACTGTATTTACCCGACGCTGCCTTCCAGCTTCAGCCCCAGCAGCCGCGTCGCTTCGACGGCGAATTCCATCGGCAGCTCTCGGAACACTTCCTTACAAAAGCCGTTAATGATCATCGAAACCGCGTCTTCGGTCGAAATGCCGCGCTGGTTGAAGTAGAAGATCTGCTCTTCGCTGATTTTCGAAGTCGAAGCCTCGTGCTCGATCTTGGCCGTGTTGTTGCCGACTTCGATATACGGGAAGGTGTTCGCGCCGCATTGCTGGCCGATCAGCAATGAGTCGCATTGCGAATAGTTCCGCGCATTCTCGGCTTTGGGCAGCACCTTGACCAGGCCGCGATAGCTGTTGTTCGAGTGCCCGGCGGAAATGCCTTTCGAAACAATACGGCTGCGCGTGTTCTTGCCAATGTGGATCATCTTTGTGCCGGTGTCGGCCTGCTGCCGGTGGTTGGTCAGGGCGACGGAATAGAACTCGCCGATGGAATTGTCGCCCTGCAGAATACAGCTTGGATACTTCCACGTAATGGCCGAACCGGTTTCGACCTGCGTCCACGAAATCTTGGAATTGACGCCTCGACACGCGCCGCGTTTGGTGACGAAATTGTAGATGCCGCCGCGACCTTCTTCATCGCCCGCGTACCAGTTCTGCACGGTGGAATATTTGATTTCGGCATTATCCAGCGCGACCAGTTCGACGACCGCCGCGTGCAACTGGTTCTTGTCGAACTTCGGAGCTGTACAGCCTTCGAGATATGAGACGTGGCTGCCCTCTTCCGCCACGATCAGCGTGCGCTCGAACTGGCCCGACTCCGAATTGTTAATGCGGAAGTAGGACGAAAGCTCCATCGGACAGCGCACGCCCTTCGGGATGTAGCAGAACGAACCGTCCGAAAAGACGGCGGAATTCAGCGTGGCGAAAAAGTTGTCGGTGTAGGGCACGACCGAACCCAGATACTTTTTGACCAGTTCCGGATGTTCCTGCACCGCTTCTGAAAACGAGCAGAAGATGACTCCCTCCTTCGCCAACTTTTCTTTAAACGTGGTGGCGACGGAGACGCTGTCGAAGATTGCGTCTACGGCGACGTTGGCCAGCAGCTTCTGCTCGTGAAGCGGGATGCCGAGCTTCTCGAATGTGTCGAGCAGCTCCGGGTCAACCTCATCCAGGCTCTGCTTCTTCTCCTTCGGCTTCGGCGCGGAGTAATAGATGATGTCCTGATAATCCACCTTCGGGTACCGGACGTTGGCCCACTCCGGCTCCGTCATCGTCAGCCAGTGGCGGTACGCCTTCAGCCGCCATTCCAGCAGCCACTCCGGCTCGTTCTTTTTGGCGGAGATGGTGCGGACGATCTCCTCGTTCAACCCGCGCGGAATGGTCTCGGCTTCAATGTCGGTGACGAATCCGTATTTGTATTCCCGATTGGCAAGTGCCTCAATCGTGCTCATCTTCTCTCCTCAAAGTTGACAAAACAGTCAGGTACAAGTGCAAAAATTTTTGCGGCGATTGCCCAGATTTTATCCGACCTTCGCCCCGGCCTGCGCACCGGCTTGCATTGATGTTGGCAGCCGCGAGCCGTTCTTGGTGGTAATCTGAACGAACTTCACGTCAATGGCGCCGCTGAGCAGCGCCGAGACGGGGACCTTGTCAAAGACGCTGTTGACGAATTCCGTGATGCTGGTCCAGACGGGGCGCAGGCCGCAATCGCTGTGATGCACGCAGGTGTCTTGGTTGCCGGTGAATTGCGAACAAATCTCTTCTTCGGACGGCACGCCGCCCAGCACGCGCATCACTTCGCCCAGCGAAATTTCGCTGCTGAGGCGCGTCAGGCGGTATCCGCCCTTCGGCCCGCGAACGCTTTCGACAATCCCGCTGCGGCCGAGTGTCCACAAAATCTTTTCGACGTACGCGACGGATAACCCCTCGCGCTCGGCGATGTCGCGCACGAACATCGCCCCCGACTCCAAATTGGAGTCTGTGTTTGCGAGCTGTTCGCGCGCGAGCTGCAAAATGCAGCGCAGTCCGTATTCTTCCTGAGATGTGATTTTCACTGGCGTAACCGCTTTGTTTGATTACTGATCGAAACGGAATGTTACCACGCGGGAACAAACCTGACAAGTTTGTCAGGAAACAATTGGCTCTTAGGTTTGGTAGATCAGCACCGAGGAATTGTCCGAAACCGTGTTGAGAAGTTGCCCTACGGTCTGGCCGAGTAACGGGTGGGTGACCCGGGGTGCAATCTCGGCCAGTGGCTCCAGCACGAAGCGCCGCAAATGCAGACGCGGGTGCGGCAAAGTCAAATTCACTCCAGCGTATTCACCATCGAGGACGAAATCGCCACACAACAGCAAGTCAATGTCAATGTTGCGGGCGCCGCGCGGAATCGTGCGCTGGCGTCCAAGCTCGTTTTCGGTTTCCAAGCAGAATTTAAGGAGCGCATATGGTTCAAGACCGGGTGCGGTGACGGCGATGACTTGATTCAAAAACTTCGGCTGATCCAGGTAATCCACCGGGTCGGTTTCGTAGATGGACGAGGCCGCGACAAGCTGCAATCCGCCGTTGACCAAAGCTGCGGTCGCGCGCAACAGATTGGCCGCGCGGTCGCCCAGGTTCGAACCTAAACTGAGATAAGCCAGATGATTCATTGACCGTTATTCCGAAATGGTGAACTATGCCCGACCGACAATCTATTTCGACGTTATGGCAGCAGATATGAAAAAGAGTCAAGAGGCGCAAACGCGCGCAGACGGAGCGGTAATTTCGGCCAAGGGCCTTCAACGCGTCCGCGACGGCCATTTGTGGATTTATCGCAGTGACGTGACCGGCCGGCCGAAAGTGGAAAGCGGGGCGGTGGTTCGCGTAACGGATCATCGCGGGCGGTTTGTGGCTTGGGCGCATTACGGAGCGGAATCTGAAATCACGTTGCGATTGCTTTCCAAAGAAGAGACTGAAATTGACCGCGGCTTCTGGCAGGCGCGGTTGATTGCGGCGGCGGAATGGAGGCGGCGCGTGGTGGACGACACGGACGCCTATCGGTTGGTTCACGCCGAAGGGGACTTTTTGCCCGGGCTGGTCGTTGACCGTTACGGCGATTGTTTTGTGTTGCAAACGCTGACGCGCGGGATGGACGCGCTCAAACCGATGTGGGCGGAATTACTGGTCGAACAGTTTCGGCCACGCTTGATCGTCGAACGCAATGACGCCAAAGTCCGCCAACTGGAAGGGCTGCCGATGGTCAATTCGGTGCTTTACTCAAACGATGGCTCATCGCCCGCCGAGTTCTCTGTTTCTGAAAACGGGATTAAATTCCGGGTGGATTTGCTGGAAGGGCAGAAGACCGGCGCATTTCTGGATCAGCGCGAAAACCGCGCGGCGGCGATGAATTATGCCAGCGGACGAGGTCTTGACTGTTTCAGCTTTCACGGCTCGTTCGCGTTGCACATGGCCAGCGATTGTGAGCAGGTAACGGCGATTGACGTTTCCGACGCCGCCATCGAACGCGCCCGCCGTAACGCAAACCTGAATGGCATCACCAACATCGAATTTATCGCCGGAAATGTCTTCGACAAGCTGCGCGATTATGACGATGCGGGCAAACGCTTTGACACCATCGTGCTTGACCCGCCCGCCTTCGCCAAAAATCGCGGCGCGGTGGCGGGCGCCTTGCGCGGCTACAAAGAGATCAACCTGCGCGCGCTGCGAATCTTGAATCCGGGCGGCGTGCTGATCACTTGTTCGTGTTCATATCACGTCGGTGAAGAGTTGTTTTTGGAGATGTTGATGGAAGCCGCGCGTGACGCGGGCCGCCAGGTACAGATCATCGAGAAGCGCACACAAGGGCGCGACCACCCGATCCTGCTGACCGTGCCGGAGACGTATTATTTGAAGTGCATAGTGTTAAGGGTGGTGGGCTGAAAGTCCTTAGTTCTAAGTTCCAAGTTCTACGTTCGGGACATTGTGAACGTAAAACCTGGAACGTTAAACTTGGAACTAACTTTCGCTGTGATCCTCGCCGTCGTAATGCATCACGCGCGTTTCATCTTCCACGATGGTTTCCAGATGCACGGGCCGTCCCCATAGCTTGTAAACGTACTCCAGCACCTTGCGCGCGTACTTCACGTCCAGTTCCGCGCCTTCGTAGCGGTGGCGCAGGTACAGTTCGCGGTTGCGGCGGTAATCGCCGTCCGTGACTTCGATGTAGGGGAAGCCGAAGTTGGTCATATTGGAAACGAGCTGGTCGCGGACGCGCTCCCAGCGTTTTTCCGTAATCGTCCATTCTTCTTCTTCGACCAGCTCAAAGACGAACAGGTCTAATTCTTCGCACAGCTCTTCGGTCAGGTAATTGCGCAGCAGCGAGATGTCATTTTCGGTCTCGCGCACTTCCAGCAGCTTCGCCCAGCCTTCGCCCGGGCGTCGGCCCAAGTTTTCCTGTTCTTCCTTGGTCGGGTTGTTCCAGCGGCGCTCGATGTCTTCGAGAATTTTGTAGCCGATGAAGTAGGGATTGAGTTGGTTGCGGTGAGGAGAAACGACGCCGGCGTGCAGTTCGGCGAACTCCATGTGTTCGTGATCCGGCAGATCCAGCTCGCGCATGATTCGGGAGTGCATCAACGACGCCCAGCCTTCGTTAATGGTCTTAGTCTGCATCTGCGGCACGAAATAGAGCATCTCGTCGTGGATCATACTCATCACGTCGCGCTGCCACGGCTGCAGGATGGGCGAATTTTGCATAATGAACCAGACCAGGTCCTTCTCTGGCTCCATCCTTTCGTCTTTGGTCTTGGCGGCCTCGGCCTTGGCGTGGGCTTCGCGCTCTTGCGCCGAATCCAGGTCTTCATACGGGCTCAAGGGGCCGCTTCGCTTGCGGTCCTCGTCCGGCTTCTTTTCGCGATCTTTTCGGATGAAGAAGTTTGGATCAATGTGCTCTTCGATCGAAAGCACGGCGTCCAGAAAGTCTTCAACGACCTTGCGGCCGTACTTGAACTCGTATTCGTTGATGCGGCGCGCGTGCATGGCGGCGTCGTCCACCATCCGCCGGTTGGTCTGCGAAAACCAGACGTTGTTTTTGAAAAAGTCCACATGGCCCAGCACGTGCGCGATGACCAGTTTGTTCTGCAACAGCGAGTTGGTTTCGAGCAGGAAGGCGTACGAGGGGTTGGAGTTGATGACGACCTCGTAGATCTTCGACAACCCGAAGTCGTACATCGTCTTCATCTTGTGATACGCCTTGCCGAAGGTCCAGTGCGAATAGCGGCCGGGCAGGGCGTACGAGCCGACTTCGTACATGACCGTGGCCGGCACGATCTCGAACCGCGTCGGAAACGGATCAAGCTTGAATTTTTTGGTCGCAATCTCCCAAATCTGCTCCAGCGCCTTCTCCAACTCGTTAACTTCTTTATCCATAACTGCCTCATGCGGTACGGGAAGCGACAGCGCCTCCGGTTGGCTTCAAGTTCTGTTCGTGACAAAGCAACCCACTCGCTTCGCCGCAACAAATATAGCACGAACCCTGGCCGGGGCGGTGGCTCGACAATTCAAAGTGGCGATGACATCATCCCATTTATCTGAAGAGTGTGTATAAGTCGGGGCGCGGCCTATCGGTACCTGAGCCAGTTGGTCGCAGACGACTTTAATTGGCACACGCTTCAGTTCTCTACATTTCAACAGAGAAGGGAACCGTGATGTTCAATTACGCCGAGATGACGACGGACGAATTGATTGATCTGTTGTTCAAGGAAGAAGACCGCGTCACGCTCGAACACATTCAGGAAGTAATTAAACGCGGCGATGAGGCCAAGCCGCGGTTGCGCGAGATCCTGTTCAACGAAGATTACTGGTACGAAGGTCAGCGCGCCGAATTCTGGGCGCCGCTGCACGCAGTCGTGATTTTGAGTTCGATGCGCGACCCGGCGCTGCTTGGCGATCTACTCTCGATGGTCATGCATTCGTATTTCGCCGACCAGCATTGGGTGACCGAACGCTGGCCGGAGGCGTTGGCACAGTTCGGCGAAGCGGCAATTGAACCCCTCATCAACTTCATTTTGGAACATCGCGGCTATTACCGCGACAACGTAGACTATTCGTTTGCGCGCAACCAGATGGCCCGTGCGCTGACGCGAATTGCGCTGGAAAATCCGGAAGTCCGCGCGCACGTAGCCGACTTCTTGATCGGGTTGCTGCGCGACGCTGAAGAGACCGACCGCGTGTTCCTGACCCAGATGATCATCTGCCCGGCGGCGCTGGATCACAAACGCGGATTGCAGGCGGTGCAGGGCGCGTACCACCGCGGCCGCGTCAGCGAATCGGTCTGGGGCAAATACAATGATTTTGTCCGGTACCTGAATGACCGCCGCTTCAGCCCGGCCAAAGAATTCGGCCAGAACCTTTACGATTTCTATGATCCGGAAGCCATTGCCGAGCGGCAGAAACGCTGGGAGCGAGGGGACCTGCCGGACGAGCACGACGAGGATGAGGACGGCGCGCACAATTACGACCGCGCCTGGAGCGGCCCCGCGCCATTCCCCCTGCCGATGGAACGATTGTATTTCGACCCCGACCCGCCGAAACAAGCCGTCGCTGCCGCCAAAGTTGGCCGCAATGATCCTTGCCCTTGTGGATCCGGCAAGAAGTACAAGAAATGCCACGGCGCTACTTGAAGAAAGACGGAGAGAGAGAGGGACGAAGAGAGCTTGACCACCCTTGCCTCTACATCCCTCCCTCTCTCTTTCTCTCAATCCCTCTCTCTTTCTCTCAACCGTCCCACCGGAACCGTTGCTCGCGCCACGGATCGCCGAGCATGTGGTAGCCGCCGTCTTCCCAATAGCCGGCCCGATCCGCGCTGAGAAATTCGATCCCGCGGATCCATTTGGCGCTCTTCCAGGCATACAGCCGCGGAACGATGGCCCGCACCGGCCCGCCGTGTTCGGTCGAAATCGCCTTGCCGTCGTGCGTATCGGCCAGCAGCGAATCTTCGGCCAGAAAGAATTCCACCGGCAGGTTCGTCGTCCACCCGTGGTCGTAGGCGTGCAGCACAACGAATTTTGCTTCCTCGCGCACGCCGAACAGGCGCGCCAATTCGCGCGTCGCCACGCCTTCCCACAGATTGCCCAGCCGCGACCACCGCGTCACACAATGAAAATCCGAAAAGACCTTGACGCGCGGCAGATGTTTGAAATCATCCAGCGAGAGCGAGCCCGGCGCACCCACCAATCCAAAGACTTCCAGCCGCCACTTCGCCAGATCAATTTGCGGCGCCCCGTAAGCATCCAGCACCGGCCAGCGGCGCGTGCGCGATTGGCCGGGCGGAATGCGATCCGCGCGGCGGGTGTCCGGGCTGATGATCGCGTCCGCCGGTTGATCCTGCACGGGCGGCGCATCGCCCGCCTGATACTTTTCGTCGTTGAATGGATTATTGAACAAGGCCATTACGGTTTCTCCCATAAATATTTCAGCACGCAAATATAAACAGGAGAGTTCGTCTGTTTACATTCGCGTGCCGAGATTGGCGTCCGAATTGAATTAGCCGTTGTTCTTCTGGAACTGACCCATAAATTCGACCAGCTTTTCCACGCCCGCTTTCGGGAAGGCGTTGTAAATCGAAGCGCGCAGGCCGCCGACCGAACGGTGGCCCTTCAGCCCGTCCAACCCGGCAGCGGTGGCCTCTTTGATGAATTTCTTTTCCAACTCTTCGCTGGGCAACCGGAACGTGACATTCATCAGGCTGCGGCAGTCTTTTTCGGCGTGGCCGCGGTAATAGCCATCCGAGGCGTCAATCGCTTTGTAAAGAATCTCGGCTTTCTCTTTGTTTCTCGCATGGATTTTTTCCAGGCCGCCCACTTCGCCGAGTGCCCATTTGAAGACCAGGCCGCAGATGTAAATCGCGAAGCACGGCGGCGTGTTGTACATCGAACCGTTCTTGGCCAGGTTCTTATAATCGAGCATTGCGGGTAGGGCGTCCGGAACACGTTCCAGCAGATCTTCGCGAACGATAACGATGGTGGCGCCTGCCGGGCCGGCGTTCTTCTGCGCTCCGGCGTAAATCAGGCCATATTTGCTGACCTCAATCGGGCGGCTGATGAAATCCGACGACATATCGCACACCAATGGCACATCGCCGATGTTTGGCTCTTCGTTGAACTCGACGCCGAAGATCGTCTCGTTCGAGGTGAAGTGCACATACGCCGCGTTCGGATCGAGCTTGATCTCCTCCGATTTTGGCAGGCGGTTGAAGTTGGTGTCGGCGGTGCTGGCGGCTTCGCGCACAGTGCCGAGCTTTTTGGCTTCTTTGATTGCGCCCTGGCCCCAACTGCCAGTCAGAACGTAATCCGCGCTCGCGCCCTTCGGTAACAGATTCATCGGCACCATTGTGAACTGCAAACTCGCGCCCCCCTGCAGAAAGAGCACTTTGTAATTTTCGGGAATGCTGAGTAGTTTGCGCAGGTCTTCTTCAGCCTCTTTGATAATCCGTTCGAAAGCGGCCGAGCGGTGGCTGACTTCCAGCACAGACATCCCCACGCCGGGCAGCGCGAACAGATCGGCCTGGGCCTTTTTCAAAACGGGTTCAGGCAACACGGCGGGGCCGGCGCTGAAGTTAAAAATGCGTTCGGACATGAAGGTTTCTCCTGTTGAAAAGATGAGTAAAGTTGGCAGCGTTTGTCGGCTGCGGTTGATGAGTAAATTCGGAATCAGTGCGGGATTGTAGCACGCCGGCCGCAACACGCCAGAGCTTGGCCGTCGCGAACGCCGCAAGCAGCAACAGCGAAAGGTCGAACAGCGCGTTGAACAGGAATAAATGTTTGATGAAATCGCTTTCGCCATCGCCCAGAATCGGCGTGACGAACGCCGCTAGCATCATCAGCCACAGCGTCAGAAAAAATTCGCGCAACGTTCGCCCGGGCAGTGAAGCCCGGCGATAGCCCATCAGAATCACCCCCGCGAGCAGCAAACAATACCCGACGAAGAACCAGAGCGATTTGGGCCAATACTTCTGCTTGAAGTCGCTCCACAGGCTCCAGCGGTGCGATTCGGTGCGCGCGGGTAATCCCGTGGCCTTTTCGTAGTTGCCCACATTCAACCGCAGGCTGTATCCGTACTGCGCGGTCAAATTCAGTTTTGTCAGAAAACGGCGCGGATGCTTCAGGTAAAAACGCGCGATCTTGAAATGATTGACGCGGTCGTAGAACTGCGCCTGAAACTCAGGGCTTTTGATGTCGACTGGCAGATTCGCGTGGAAGACAGTTGTCTCCGCCAACACCGCAAACTTCGGATCCAGTCCCAAATCGCGCAGGTCTGCCGCCGGGTCAGGCGAGTCTTTCAGGATGCCGTAAAAAACACTCTGGTATCTGCCGTTGTGCGTGTACCACGGCGCGATGATGTTGAGTGCGATTGGCGCGACAATCAGCACGGCTGCGAACGCGACGAGCATCGCCCGTTGCCGCGGCTTGCGATAAAGCTGAAATAACCGCGCACAGAAAAGCAGTAACGGTGGGATAAGCGCAAAATTCTGTGGCTTGGCGGCGATGAACAGACCCGCCATCGCGCAGAACAGCAGCAGGCCCAATCGCTGATGCTCCTGCGGGACAAGCGTAAACCCTACGCCGACCATCGCCAGCAGAAAGATCAGTGAGGCCGGTTCGCTATAAAAGGAATTGAAGTACGCCGTATACCCGACGTCGCAGAAAATGAGCAGAAGACCGGGCAGCAGATAAAGCGGCGAAAGTTGCGTTGCCACACGCCAGCCCCGCATCAACAGCCAGAGCGCGGCAAGAAATGCCAACAGATGAGCAAGCCCCATCACGCGCAGATCAAACCGGTCTCCGGGAATGAACACACTATCGAGGATGGCACTGAGTTTGACAAAGATTACTTCAGAAGAGCCGAAGCCACGCCACGCCCGCCACGGGCTTTGCGTAATACGGAATTCGTGATTGACCCAGTTGAAGTACTTTTCGTCGTAGTCTGCGGTGACGTATTCGAACTTGCCCCAATGCATCATCCGCTCGAAATCGCCGTTGCTGGCTAAGCCAATCATTGGCGGCCACATCAATTGTGCAAGCACTAGCAGGCAGACAACCAACAGCGCGGCAGCTTCAGTCCGGGTAAGTGAGAATTGATTTCGATCCGGTTCCAAATTACGAATTATTTCTTGAAGTGCAGTTCAATGCCTTTAATCAGGCGATCAATATCGTAGTGAAAATCTGGATCAGTACGGATTGATATCGCGTTGCGGTAAGCCAATTCTTGTATTGAGGAAGGCAGATTTTTTTCACCTGGTAATGAGGTTCCTTGAACCAACAACGGAATCACAGGGACACCACGTTGTAGAGCGGCCTCAATTTCAATCCTGACGAAATCACGGGGATCATCAAGACGCCGCTCTCCACTTTCGTTTTCACTTGTTAGCCATTGCCGTCCAATAATTACCAAAAGTAGATTGCACTGACCTACTGCGTCGCCAAGAAATTTTCTGAAATCTACTCCGAGGGGAATAGAGTTAACGTCTTTGAAAATCGTTTCTTTACCAAAATGCTGTACAAGGCGGTCATAAATTCGTCCAGTGATATCATCGCTATCTTGCCGACGATAGGAGATGAAAATCATCCTTGACGTCTTCGATTCTTCGCGGCTACTGACTTTGGGGGAAAGAGCTTCGGTCGCGTAAAGCGGATCTAAACCAAGGAAGCGCAGGATATCTGCCGGAGTGCCAGTTTGATTGGTGAAGAGCGTGTCTAATAAATCATAGGGTTCAATCTGCTGGCGTCCTTGCGAACGCGCGCGCTTCAAGGCGCGGTTGAGCAGATCGCGTGTCGTGTCGGCAATATACATCTTGTTGCCAACGTACTGGTTTTTCTTGGCCAGTTCCTGGTTGAGCAAGTCTAAGAGCCCGCGAGGATCAATCCCCCGCGAAACCAGGGTTTCAGTAAACAGGGCATTCTCCACATCGCTCAGCGCGGCGAAAATGTGTTCGACATAAAGCCAGTTGTGATTATGGCTTTTGGAAACTTCTATTGCACGATAGATCACCTTCTGCGCTGCCTCAGAGAACTTGTCTGTCATCGGCCCAAGATCATACATGGCCCATCACTCCACTTTTGAACATTTCTTCGAATCACAACTTGTTCTAGGGAACTTACAATTTAGTTCAATCAGTTCAGTGCAATAAGTGCTGTTTCAATGATGTCGCTGTTGCCGCGGACGCGATCCATTGTCTCGGGCTCCAGTGTGCCGTCGAGTTCGATGCGCGCGATGGCAGCTTCGGCGCCCGCGAAGACGATGTTTTCCATCCGCTGGACGTTCAGGTTGGCGGCTTTGACTTCGTTCAGCACGTGGGCCAGTACGCCGGGGCGGTCTTTGTGACGGACGACTAGCAGATGCGTTGCGGGCGTGCGGTCGGCCAGGTTGACGACATTCGGCACGCTGCCGGTCTCTTTAAATTCGCGAATGATGCGGACGGTTTCGGCGGCGATGGCTTCTTGCGCCTGGTCGGTCGAAGCGCCAATGTGATGCGTACCGTACACGTTCGGCAGGCTGATGATCTCGTCCGTGAAATCGCCCGTCGCCGTTGCGGGTTCGCCCGCGAAGACATCCAGCCCTGCGCGGATGCCCTTGGTTTTGATGGCTTGCGCCAGGGCGGCTTGATCCACAACTTCGGCGCGCGAGGTATTGATAAAGATCGCGCCGGGCTTCATCACTTCGAAGATGTCTGCGTTGATGAAGCCGCGCGTTTCGCCAGTGAGCGCAACGTGAATGCTCAAAATGTCTGCGTCGTGCGCGACTTCCAGAACGGTCTGGCGGAAGTGTAGGCCGAGTTCGGCGGCCTGTTCTGGCGTCAGGCTGCGGCTCCAACCGACGACGTCCAGGCCGAAGGCGTCGGCGCGGCGGATCATCTCGCGCCCGATCTGACCGAGGCCGACAAGACCCAGCGTGCGCCCATGCAACCCCTTGGCCTTGCCGAATTCTTTCTTATTCCAGCGCCCCGCGCGCAGCTCCGCCACATTGTCGGCAATGCGGCGATCCAGCGCCAGGATCAGCCCGAACGCCAGCTCTGCCACCGCGGTCGAATTTTTGCCGGGGCAGTTGGAAACGTAAATGCCGCGCGCCGAAGCCGTCTTGACGTCAATCGTGTTGTAGCCCGCGCCGGCGCGCACGACCAGACTCAATCGCCCTGCGCCCAGCGCCGCTTCATTGACTTTGGTCGAACGGACGACCAGCACGTCGGCCCTGGTGTCGCGAATTGCCTGGGTGAGCGCATCGTCTTTTAGTTCGGGGTTGCTGATGACTTCGCAGCCAATGGCTTTCAAACCCTCGATTCCGCTTTGCTCAAATTTGTCCGCGATCAGAACTTTCATCGTATTTGAGGATCAATCCCACGGGCGGTTGCCAGCGGGCGAACGCGGACGGCCGCGTCCCGTTCGCAACGTTCGTGGTAATGGTTATTGCGGCGGCGGAAAGGTCTTTTTGAAGGAAAAGGCAAATTCGCTTTCCCCGTGTTTGTACAAATGGTCCAAGCGCTCCTTGGCCTCTTCGACGGTCGGCGTGTGGCCGGCCTCGATCCACCACATCGCCGCGAACGCGCCGTCAAACTTTTCAAACCATTCCCGGCGGCGCTTCAGCACTTCGGCGTGGGCGCTGCGATACACATACTCTTTCAACTGCTCGATGGATTCCCAGACGGACATGTTGACCAGGATGCGGTCATCATCGAAAGGCCGCAGATCCGTCGCATTCCCGCCTTCGCTCTGCAGGCGCCAGACAAATCCGGGGCTGCGCTCGGCCAGCGCGTTGATCCCGTCCAGCCGCGCGACGAAATCCGCGATCATCGGGTCGTCTAGCGGCGCCAGCAACCGCGCGACGTTGACTTGGGCGATGTGATATTTCGGCATATTTCAGATTTCAGATCAATGCGACCTAACGCGAAGACGCAAAAGCACAAAGACGCGAAGAAGAGGCGCCCAGAAGGTTCCTTTCTCCGGCTCAAGTGACCCTTGCGCCTTTGCCTCTTCGCGTCTTTGCGTTGAAGTCGGGCTCATCCAAGTGAAGTTCGCTATAAGTTCAGCCAATGATTTCGCCACGAAGGCCAACTTGCAGCTCAACGTTTCGCCTTCGGTTTCAGCTTGGTCTGTTTGGTGACTCTTCCGATCCTGGGATCGCCGCTCACTATCAATTCGCAAGTCTTGAGCACCGCATCTTCAAAATCCGGGGCGTGGGAAGAGAGCTTGAACCAGGGCGATTTGCCCGGCTTGGGTTTGTTGAACGGCGCCATCGAAGCGAATTCCTTCAACAAACTCTCGTAACCTTCCGCCGTCGTCGCCACCCAGACACCATTCTGTTCCGGCTCCTTGTCTACATCGTGCAAAAAGAGCACGATCTTTTCGCCGATGTAGATCGAATGGCAGCCGAACATCGGTTTAAGAATGGGTGAGAGCGGATCAAGCTCTTCGAGGACAAAGCTGAATGCGATTCTGCCTTTCACGACGCGTCAAATCAGGTGGCTCAGCAACCCATCGCGCAGCTTCGGTTCGAACCATGTGGATTTGGGCGGCATGATCTCGCCCGCATCCGAGATTTCCATCAGTTCATTGAGTGACGTGGGATAGAGCGAAAAGGCGACGGCGGCCTTGCCTTCGTTGACCAATCGCTCCAGTTCGCGCGTGCCGCGAGCACCGCCGATGAAGTCAATCCGCTTGTCGGTGCGCGGGTCCTGGATGCCGAGCACCGGCGCCAGCAGCGCGTCCTGCAACACACTGATGTCCAGCCGATCGGTGACCTTCATTCGCCTGGTTACGTCGCCGCGCAGCTTCAGCCCGTACCAGCGGCCGTCCAGATACATGGCGAACCGGTTGTGTTTTTGCGGGACCGGGTTCACATCCGGCCGAACGTCGAATTCGCGCTCGACCTCTTTCAGGAAGTCCGCCGGTGTATATCCGTTCAGGTCTTTGACCACGCGGTTGTACGCCAGGATGCGCACCTGATCGAAGGGAAGAGAACACACTGGAAAAAGTTGTATTCTTCGTCGCCTGTGTGATCGGGGTTTTTCGCGCGCAGCTCTTCGCGGGCGCGGCTGGCGCTCTTGGCGCGGTGGTGGCCGTCGGCGATGTAAAACACGGGGATTTCAATGAAAGCCTCAACGATCGCCCGGTTCAGGTCGGTCGGCACCAGCCAGACGGTGTGCGCGACGTTGTCGGGGGCGACGAAATCGAAGAGCGGTTCGGAGCCTGTGACCCCGTTGACCAGCTCATTCACCTTCGCGCTCGGGCGGTAGGTCGTAAAGACCGGTCCTGTCTGCGCCCGGAGCGCGAGCATGTGACGGGTGCGGTCATTTTCTTTATCGGGCCGCGTACGTTCGTGTTTGAGGATGATGTCGTTGTCGTATTCATCTATCGAACAACATGCCACCAGCCCGACCTGCGTTCGTTCGCCCGCCCGCAGGGAATAAATGTAAAAGCTCGGCTCGTCTTCGATGGTCAGCGGCGCTTCGGCCGTCAGGCGGTCGAAGTTCGCCGCGGCCTTGGCATAGGCGGCGTCGGAGTACATGTCCGTGCCGTCGGGCAAATCAATCTCCGGACGTGACACGTGCAGAAAACTCAGATGATTGTCGAAAGCAAGCTGACGCGCCTCTTCGGTATTCACGACGTCGTAGGGCACGGCGGCGACGGCTGCCGCCTGCTCGGGGAAAGGGCGCAACGCGCGAAAGGGTCTAACTGTGGCCACGTAAAATCTCCTTCTAAGGTAGGGCTCGCTGCCAATTCTGTAAGTTTCCTCGAAATACCGCTGGATGAACCTGGGTAAATTGGCACTTCACCCAACATCAATGATTAAAAATCGGGTGAAAGAAGCGCGGATTCTACCTCATCGAACGAGGCTTCTAAAAATCATGCCGGCTCCAAAACAACAATCGAGCAAAATTGATTTCTCGTTTCACGGCGCAAAGTACCCCGACACGTCCACCACCGCATCCAGCGTCCGTTCCGCAAACAGCCGGAATTGGCCATTGCTGGTGTTAGTTCCCACCACAAAGGCGTTCGCCAGCAGTTGATTCGGGAAGTACACCATATTCGAAATCAGTGGCGTCGCCACGCCATCCGGGTACAGCGTCAGGTACCCCGCTTGCGAACTCTGATTGATGACCGTCGCGTTCCCCAGCACCGATTTGGCCGTGTTCGGAAGCGTCAGGCTTTCACACGTGAGCCAGGCGGGAGCCGCGATCGACGTCCCGCCCGTGATCGGCGTACCGACACTGTCGCAGTTCCCCTGATTGGCGCGCGTATCCAGGATGCGCACGGGCCGCGCCAGCGGCGTAAAGAGCAGGCCCGGCCCGCCCGCGTCCGTCGCCTCCGCGCTGTAATACCCGGCCACGTCCACGATCGCGTCAATCGCTCGCTCCGCGAAGATGTTGAACTCGCCATTCGCATTCAAACTGACGGTGAAGGCGTTCGACAGAATCCGCCCCGGGTAATAGATGATGTTGGAGGCCAGCGGCACGCTCATACCATTGGGATAAATGGTCATGTAGCCGAGCTGGCCCGAGACGTTAACGACCGTCGCGTTGGCGACGATGGCCTGCGCCACCGCCGGGATGGTCAAGCCTTCGCAGGTTGTGCGCGCCAGCGTGGTGATCGAAGTGCCGGCGGCGATGGGCACGCTGACCGAATCGCAGTTGCCCTGGTTGGCACGCGTGTCGAGCAGGCGAATGGGCTTCGAGAGCGGGTGGTAATACAAGCCGCCCGCGCCGGGCGGGGCGTAATAGCCGCTGATATCAATGACGACATCAATGGTGCGTTCGCCGAAGACGTTGAACTTGCCGTCGCTGCTCAAGGCGACGGTGAAATTGTTGGCGATGATCTGGCCTGATGTGTAAATCATATTGCTGGCCAGCGGTACAGTTTGGCCGTCGGGGTAGATGGTCAGGTAGCCGGACTGCGTGCCCTGGTTGATGGCCGTCAGGTTGCCGACAACAGCCTGCGCGGCGGCCGGAATGACAATGCCTTCGCAAGTCGTACGGGCCAATGTGGTCAACGAAGTGCCGGCGGCGATGGGCGTCGAGAGGCTGTCACAATTGCCTTGGTTCGGACGCGTATCCATCAATCGCACAGGGCGCGGCAGTGGATAGAACAGCAAACCGGTTGGGCTGGGATTGACGCTGATGGAATAGGTTTGACTGCCCGCGCAATTGCCCACCCCGGTGGCTGTAATCGTAAAGTTGAATCCGCCCGCTTGTGTCGGAGCACCCGAAACGACGCCGGTCGCGTTATTCAACGACAGCCCCGGTGGCAGCGCACCAGCGGTCAGCGTATACGAATAAGAGCCGCCCGCCGGAGCCGCAACGAAGGTCTGGCTGTAGGCCGCGCCCACCGTCCCGCTGGGCAACGCCGCCTGCGACAGCGTGATGGCCGCACAATTGATCGTCAGCGAATACGTACCCGCACCGACACAGCCGTTGGCGTCCGTCACCAAAATCGAAATGGGAAAGCTGCCTGTTTGCGTCGGCACACCTGCCAACAGGCCCTCCGGCGACAGTGTTATTCCATTCGGCAGCGCGCCGTTGACGCTGAATGTGACCGGCGATACGCCGCCCAATTGTGTCAACGTTTGGCTGTAGGCCGCGCCCGCCGTACCCGCCGGCATCGTCGCCGGGTCAAGCGTGATGGTTGCGCAAGGCGCGGACGCGCAGCACTGCGGGGCGACGGTCGTCAGCGTCAAACTCCACCCGCCCGCAATCTGGCCGCTGTTGCTGCTTAAATCATCATAAACGTACAGGCCCCACGCGCCGTTGGGCGTGCCGCCATTGAAGGCGGAAAGCTGTTGTGGGTCAGGATACGGCCCCGGTGGCGCAGGGCTGCTGAGTACATCACTGTCGCCGAAGTTGGTCGGCTTGAACGTGCCAGAAACGATCTGTTGTGTATTTGAAAGCCCCACCGGCGCGCTGTCATCAAACGTCAGATTGACGCCGTTCAAATCGCCGCCGCCGCCGCAATCCGACATCAACAGAATCTTCTGCCCTGTGGGCGCAACCAGCAGGATGTCGAAATCGTCCGGATTGGTGTGGCTGATGCCGTTGATCGTCACGGTGACTTTGCTGATCGCGCCGCCCATGTCCGCAACATTGATTGTTGAAGGGTAGAGCGACGACGCGCCAAATGACGGGATGGTGAAGGCCGCGGCGTTGGTGAAGGTGTGGGTTTCGATTATCGCCAGCCCCAGCGGCATGCTGAAGTTGACGGTGCCGAGCGAGGTCGCGCCGTCCTGCAGTTGTAGGGTCGCGGTGATCGCGCCGCCGCACGCGCCGAGGGCTCGGAACCTGAACGGCCGCGACACCGTGCCGCCGTGCGCCGGGATGGCGCCGTACATTTGCGGCGTGCTCAGGTTGATGACGCCTCCGCTACTCAGCAGCGTCGCCGTCAAATTGTTAGTGGCCGCGCGGCCGACGTTTTTCAGCGTGAAATTGACGGTGACGACTTCGCCCGGATCCACCACGCCGTTTCCGGGCAGACAGTTTTCGGCGGCGATGGCGCTGCCGCCCGCGTCCACCAGCGGTTGCAGCGCTTCGGCAATGTTGAAGACGACTAGCGCGAAGTCCTGATCCAACGGGGTCGCATTGCCGGGCACACCGTCGCCCGCGATGTTTGTGGCGGTGACACGCACACTAAACGCGCCGCTTGTGCCTGCCGGAAGAAGGACGCTTTCCAAATTATTGCGAAAATCCGCCGTGCCGCCCCCTCCGGATACGGGTGCCGAAAACGCTCCGCTGAAGACATTGCCTTTATATGTCTGCCCGCCGACCGTGACTTCCAGGTCCAGGTTATTGACCCACGCCGCGCTCATTGTCGCGCCGGGCGCGTCCGTCCAGGCCAGCGTCACGCGGAACGGTTTCGTCGGATCGCTGATTGTGCCGTTGAAGGTGCGCACCTGTCCGGTGGCAGTGAAAAGGTCGGTCGCTTCTTGATCGCGCAGCAACGTCGGCGTGCCGAACAGGTCGAAAAATGAATTCAGGTTGACTGCGCCCATCCCCTGCGAATTCGACCACAACGTATCGTTCGCGTCCGCGCCCGTCAGGTACCGTGCCGAATTGACCAGCGCCGCTTTGGTCATTGCCGGAGATGGCGGCGCCAAACTTTCGTTGATGAAGCGTTGGCGAACGAGCGCCGCCGCGCCCGCAATGGCCGGCGTCGAATGGCTTGTGCCCGAAGACGCGGTGTAAAACTGTTGACCCGGCGGAACGAAATTGGGGGACGAAGGCGGCCCGCCGCAAACCGCCGCGCCGTCGAAACAAACCGCGGCTTGGCCGGTCGCTGGCGGGTTCGGAATTTGAAATACGCCGCCGGTCACATGCGTGCCGGGCGCGACCAGATCGGGTTTGTGGCGACCGTCCGCCGTCGGCCCGCGGCTGGAAAAAATGGTGATGTCGTTGGCGCTGTCGGCTTCGCTGTCGGCGGTGGTGCATTTGTCCGCGCCCCCCAGCGCTCGCACGCTTTCGGAGGCGCCTGCGGTGATGACGTTCTTCCCGGTGCCGGGCGCGGCCACGGTTGCGGTCGTCGGCCCCGAATTGCCCGCCGCAAACACCAGCACCATTTGTTGATTGCCCGGGGCGGGGAAGGCCGCCATGTCTGCTTGCGCATCGCGCGCTAAGTAATCGTAGCTTTGTGCGTCGAAGTTGTATTCGCCGTTGGTATGGCCGCCCCAACTGTTTGACGAAATGCGCGCGTTGTCCTGATAGGCGCGCGATTCTAGCTCCGTGAAATCCGGGTAGGTGTAATCGCCCAAGAAGTTGCCGGAGTTGTCGAAGATCACTGACGAACCGACTTTGACAAACGGTGCGATGCCCAAGCCGTAGCGAAAGCCCAACGCATCGGCGTGCGGGAATAGATTGAACGGGGCAGTCGTCGGAACGAAGCCGCTCAGAATATGCGCGTTGATTGTGCCGTGCCCGTCGCAGCCTTGCAGCGTGCTGCCCGCGCCGCTCGGGCTTCCGACCAGCCGGTTGTATACGACGCGGCTCGCCGACCCGAGATCGCCGCCAGTATACAGCCCAAAGTGTGTCGGCGCGGCCGTCCCATTATCAATGCCGCTGTCCGAGATGTTGATGGCGAAGCTTGACGCGGTGAATTGCGATTGCGTGAAGCCCTGCGCGGCCAGATACGCCAGATAATCGCCCGCCTCGGCTTGCGCGCCCGCCAGATTGCCCGCCAGGATCTGTGCCTGTCGTTCGTCCAATCGTCGCGGCACCGCGTAGCGTGTGATCGAAACCACGTCCGCGCGCTCGGCCACCTGCGCGACGGCCGATTGTGGCAGCGCGACGATCACGTTGATAAATTTCGCTACGCGGAATTGATGCTTGACCGGTGCCAGTTGAAGCTGGTTGATGACACCGAGCGTTGCCTGGTTGGTTTCCGTGTCGGCAAAAAGCTGAATGCCAAAGAGGTTTTCTTTCTCGTCGGTGCTGATGGCAGCGGTTGCCGCACTCGGCGAGAGCTTCATCTGCGGCACGTAATCCCCCAGCCACTGCATGGCCTTGCTTTGCTGGTTCCAAGCTTGCAAATCGTCAAGTGCATCGCTATCGCCGTATATCAAATACGCATTGTTCGGGATGTAATTGACGACCTCGATCCCTGCCGCCAGCAGCGCTTGATACCATTCAGATTTAATCGCGCCATGAAATTGAACCAAGCGCAGACGCTTTTCGTCATCGTTTATCAATTTAGCAGGTTCGCGCGTGGTATCAACTGCGCCGGCATTGAGCAGAATCAGCGTTTCGCTTTCTTGCCAGGCCTTGGCCGCGGGTAAGGACTGGTGCCAGGAAATAAGCGGCAGTAACAACGCAGTGACAAACAGTAACTGCCAAACGAAACGGCTCCTATGAATGATAGGCAGAGTGAGGTTGAAAGAACGAGTGCGTGTAGGGCGCATGCCAGATGTCTCCTGGAATTAAGTGGGACACGTGCGAAGACTGAGTTCAGTGATGGTGGAACTGGATGCCGGATGAGGTCAACGTCAAACGGCGCGGAGTTTACTGAAATCAGGGAAAGTGAGTCAATGATTTGATGTACATCGCATCCGCGCAAGGCAAGGCAGGGCAAGTCGCGAATTCATTGTTGATGCCCGCGGTTTGTGCCAGACTCGCATCGGAGGTTGGTTTCGCAAGCCTAAAGAAATTTCCTAGGCATCTCGATGACTTCATTTCGGAGTTGTTGTGGCAGACATCAATCCACGTTACCCACAATACAAGCTGTACCGCGATTCGGTGCGCGATCTGTGCCGGCGGTTTGATAGCCAGTACTGGCAGAAGGTCGAAGAAGAATCGGCTTACCCCGTGGAATTTGTCCGGGCGCTGACCGAAGCCGGTTGTCTGGCCGCGTTGATTCCCGAACAGTACGGCGGCAGCGGGCTGGGGATCAGCGAAGCTTCGGTAATCCTGGAAGAGATCAACCGGTCGGGCGCGAACTCCGGCGCTTGCCACGCGCAGATGTACATCATGGGCACCTTGCTGCGCCACGGGTCGGAAGAGCAGAAACAACGATACCTGCCGAAGATCGCCGCGGGGGAATTGCGGCTGCAGTCGTTTGCCGTCACGGAACCCGCGACCGGAACCGATACGACGAAGACCAAAACCTTCGCCGCGAAAAAAGGAGACCGGTATGTGGTCAACGGGCAGAAGGTTTTTATTTCGCGGGTGCAGCATTCAGACTTGATGCTGCTCTTGGCCCGGACCACTCCCTTGCCGGAAGTAAAAAAGAAGACCGAAGGGCTGTCGGTGTTTCTGATTGATCTGCGCGATGCCGATAAGCGTGGGATGACGGTGCGCCCGATCCGCAATATGGTCAATCACGAAACCAACGAAGTTTTTTTCGAAGACTTTGAAATCCCCGCTGGAAATTTGATCGGCGAAGAAGGGAAAGGGTTCCGCTACATCCTGGACGGGATGAATGCCGAACGCATTCTGATCGCCGCCGAATGCATCGGCGACAGCTACTGGTTTATCGAAAAGGCTCGAGGGTATGCCAACCAGCGTGTCGTGTTTGATCGCCCCATCGGCCAGAATCAGGGTATACAATTTCCCCTCGCGCGCGCCTATGCCAACACGCGGGCGGCGGATTTGATGCGGTACGAGGCCGCCCGGCTTTTTGACGAAGGGCAGCCGTGCGCGGCCGAAGCGAATCTGGCCAAGCTGCTGGCCGCCGACGCTTCGTGGGAGGCGGCCAACGTCTGTTTGCAAACGCACGGCGGTTTCGGCTTCGCGGCCGAATACGACGTGGAGCGTAAATTCCGCGAAACGCGGCTCTATCAGGTCGCGCCCATTTCGACGAATCTGATTCTTGCGTATCTCGGCGAGCACGTACTTGGCATGCCGCGGTCATTTTGAAGCGGACCGCCACGTAGTGACGAATTTATTCGTTACTACCGCCTGACGAATAAATTCGTCACTGCGTGGGGAATTTTCCTGGGAGGATTGATTGTTGTCGCGTGGCAAAACTGAAATTCCGCTTCGTTTGGAACGAAGCATGTTGTTCGTTCCGGCGTCGCGCTGGGCGATGATCGAAAAAGCCCAAACGAGCGCCGCCGACGCCGTATGTCTTGACCTGGAAGATTCGCTTGCGCCGGATGAAAAAATCCCCGCTCGCGCGAACGTCATCCGCGCCTTTTCAGAACTCGATTTCGGGCGGCGGCTGCGTATGTTCCGCATCAATCAATTGGACACGGCATTTGCCTACCGCGACCTGATCGAAGTCGTCGAAGCGGCCGGAGAGAACATTGAGTTGGTGATGGTTCCGAAGGTCAGTTCGCCGGAGGACGTGATTTTCGTGGACATGCTGCTCGCGCAGATTGAATCGAATTGCGGCATGACTCGGCGCATCGGCATCGAAGCGCAGATCGAAACGGCGGCGGGCTTTCTGAACCTGCGCGAAATCGCCAGAAGCTCACCCCGGCTGGAAGCCTTGATCTTCGGGCCGGGCGATTACGCGGCCTCGATGCAGATGCCTTCGTCGGGCATCGGCGATTTCGACGCGCACGACGAAGCGTATCCGGGCCACCGTTGGCATGCGGTGATGTTCATGATTGTGGCGGCGGCGCGGGCGAATGGATTGCGCTGTATGGACGGGCCTTACGCAGGATTTAAAGACGCCGCGGGCTTTGAGCGCGCCTGCCGCATCGCGCGGGCGATGGGCTTTGACGGCAAACAATGCATTCACCCCAGCCAACTTGAAATGGCAAATGCAATCTTTGCCCCATCGAGCGAAGAAGTGACGAAGGCAGAACAAGTCATCCGCGCCTACGAACAGGCCGTGGCCGAAAACCGCGGTGCCATCAGTCTGGACGGGAAAATGATTGACGCGGCCAGCGTTCGTATGGCGCAGGTAGTGCTGGAAAAACACAAGCTTGGTGCGTCCGAATGATGGAAGCCTTTGTACAATAAAATTTATCTAACTGGTCGCTGAGGGAAAAAAGTATGAGCGAGTCAGATCGCGCAGACGGGCGCTGTTACGAAGATATAGAAGTTGGGATGGTCATCCGCCATCCGCTGGGGCGTACGGTGACGCCGACCGACAATGCGTGGTTCACGCTGCTGACGGCCAACACGAACCCGATCCATTTCGACGCACATTACGCCGCGCAGACGGAATTCGGCCGCCCGCTGGTCAATTCGACCTTTACGCTGGCGCTGGTGACGGGGCTGTCGGTGGCCGATGTCTCGCGGTATGCCGTCAATCTTGGCTGGGACGAAGTTCGGTTCTTTCCAGCACAGTGGGATCCGAAGCTTGGAATTCACGTGACTTGAAGTCGCG
>JADMIO013055277.1_pt1 | contig 129337 bp, 100 predicted proteins | sample 8958161 | NCBI WGS metagenome assembly JADMIO01 (sample SAMN16585339, study PRJNA669376) | soil metagenome | isolation source: Crop rotation soil | place: USA: Cullars Rotation, Alabama | collected 2011
CTGGGACCACGGTCCCACTCGTATCGTCGGTCTGATTATTAGTCTGGGACCACGGTCCCACTCGTATCGTCGGTCTGATTATTAGTCTGGGACCACGGTCCCACTCGTATCGTCGGTCTGATTATTAGTCTGGGACCACGATCCCACTCGTGTTGTCGGTCTGATTATCGGTCTGGGACCACGGTCCCACTTGTATTGTCGATCAGACTATCAGCGTGAGACTACGATTCCATCAATGCCTGTCAAGGGCAAGTATTGACATTCGTCGTAACCTGTAGAACGGAGTAACCTCGGTGTGCGGTTGTATGCCTGCTGTGGATTGCTGCTGTGTCCTGCTTATCCACAACATTTTGCGCACGGTTATGTGGACAAAATACCTGGTTACCCAGGCCGTGCCGGCACGTTAACCGGGCTGCATCCGATGCAAGTGTGTCGCTGTCGACGAGCTCGCGAGCTCGGACATGAGGTTGCCCCGTATTCAGTGTCGCTGATTTGTATTGTCTGAAGTTGCTTTTACGTTAAGTTGATGCAGATCAATTAATACGATACCTGCGTCATAATTGATTATTTGACGTGGTTTGATGGCCTCCACGCACGTTGTGATATGTAGATGATAATCATTATCACTTTACGGGTCCTTTCCGGTGATCCGACAGGTTACGGGGCGGCGACCTCGCGGGTTTTCGCTATTTATGAAAATTTTCCGGTTTAAGGCGTTTCCGTTCTTCTTCGTCATAACTTAATGTTTTTATTTAAAATACCCTCTGAAAAGAAAGGAAACGACAGGTGCTGAAAGCGAGCTTTTTGGCCTCTGTCGTTTCCTTTCTCTGTTTTTGTCCGTGGAATGAACAATGGAAGTCCGAGCTCATCGCTAATAACTTCGTATAGCATACATTATACGAAGTTATATTCGATGCGGCCGATCTAGCAGAAAGTCAAAAGCCTCCGACCGGAGGCTTTTAACTTCTGTCACCTAGGTTACGCCCCGCCCTGCCACTCATCGCAGTACTGTTGTAATTCATTAAGCATTCTGCCGACATGGAAGCCATCACAAACGGCATGATGAACCTGAATCGCCAGCGGCATCAGCACCTTGTCGCCTTGCGTATAATATTTGCCCATGGTGAAAACGGGGGCGAAGAAGTTGTCCATATTGGCCACGTTTAAATCAAAACTGGTGAAACTCACCCAGGGATTGGCTGAGACGAAAAACATATTCTCAATAAACCCTTTAGGGAAATAGGCCAGGTTTTCACCGTAACACGCCACATCTTGCGAATATATGTGTAGAAACTGCCGGAAATCGTCGTGGTATTCACTCCAGAGCGATGAAAACGTTTCAGTTTGCTCATGGAAAACGGTGTAACAAGGGTGAACACTATCCCATATCACCAGCTCACCGTCTTTCATTGCCATACGAAATTCCGGATGAGCATTCATCAGGCGGGCAAGAATGTGAATAAAGGCCGGATAAAACTTGTGCTTATTTTTCTTTACGGTCTTTAAAAAGGCCGTAATATCCAGCTGAACGGTCTGGTTATAGGTACATTGAGCAACTGACTGAAATGCCTCAAAATGTTCTTTACGATGCCATTGGGATATATCAACGGTGGTATATCCAGTGATTTTTTTCTCCATTTTAGCTTCCTTAGCTCCTGAAAATCTCGATAACTCAAAAAATACGCCCGGTAGTGATCTTATTTCATTATGGTGAAAGTTGGAACCTCTTACGTGCCGATCAGATTAAAACGAAAGGCCCAGTCTTTCGACTGAGCCTTTCGTTTTATTTGACCATGTTGGTATGATTTAAATTAATACGACTCACTATAGGGTCAGTGCGGCCGCGACTTCAAGTCACGTGAATTCCAAGCTTCGGATCCCACTGTGCTGGAAAGTTTGGTGACCTTATCGGTAAGTATGAGCGACAAGTTGCGCGGATTGGCGTTAGCAGGCAGCTTAAATCCGGAGCTTAGCCGTCCATTATCAGCCGAGGTTTGGTTGCTGCGCAAAAGCGTGCGCTTCCCGTCTACAAGTTTTACTTCAACGTCACGATAAGCAATAGGCTGCCTGGAGATGTCGGTTAGCTGCAGGTTAAGGTTCACCATGTTTCCGTCAGCGCTTTTTTGCAGGGAATGCTGTTCATTTACCAGCCAGTTGTTCTCGGTAGCTGTCTCGCCTACATTAAAACGCTGACTGAAAAACGTTTCCTCGCCAAAGTTCTGCATCCAGTTTGTATAGGCACGCACGGTGTAAGTTCCGTCGTCTATCTTGTCGTCCAGCACAATATCGCCCTGCCCAAGGCCACCGTAAATGGGCACAGCAAAGCGGTTTACTACCCGGTTGCTATCCGTCAGCAACTCAACGTAGAGCTTGCCGCTGATCTTAGATTCGGTGAGTCCGGCGGCGTTCATCAGGTAAGCCTTGAACCAGATGGTGTCGCCTTTGGCGTAGGAGGGCCTGTCCAGGTGCAGGTAAACTTTTTCTAAGGGCCGCCTTGCCTGGTAAGCTTCGGTAACGTTGACGAGTGTGGCGGCACTAACCGTGTTTTGCTGTGCGTAACCTGCCTGTGCAGCCGTCACCAAAATGAACATGATCAGCAGGTAGTTACCAAAAGAGAGGCGGGGTTGACGCATATTATTTTGATGGGTTAGGTTTGGTTGCGGATACCGCTTCGCGACCAATGGTAAGTTTTGTTGTTTGATACCCGAAGTTGCCGGCCATATCTGTTCCTTCAATGATGACAGTGTAAGTGCCCGGCTTGCCGGCGGCAAAAAAGGAAATGGCGGCCTTGCCGTCATTATCGGTCACAACGTTCGGCTGCCAGTGGATGGTAGGGCGTATCACGTTTGCATTAGCGACATTATAGCGCGGACGGTAAAACTCTGCAGGCATACACATGGCAAGCGGGCGGTAGGGCAGCAGGCCCGGCGACGATCTCACAAACAACCCCTGACCGCTGCGTGTAGTGATGTGGAGGGTTGTGACAAAGCTTGAAGCAATGCGGATGTTCTTAACATCGTCAGCAGTGACACTGGCAAGAAAGCCCTGCAGGAAATCTGAGTAGGATTTAATATCGCCGGTTGCCTCGGCATTGTACATCTGCTGGACGCTGTTGCCGTCTATAAACACATCTGCAACGTAGGCCATACCCAGCGTATAGCCCGGGTAGTCGTGCAGTGTTGCCTTGGAAAACACGTCATTTTGCCAGATGTACGCCATACCAAAAGTAGGTATCTGCTGTCGCAGCAGGTCGCGCAGGGTTCGCTTGCCGGCAAGGATCAGCTTCTTTTCGTCTATCTCTTTCTTTACCATGCCGTAATCACGGCCGTCTACCGTAGCGCGTTTGGTGGCTTTGATGGTAACCTCGTTAAGCAATTTACCTTTTACATCCCGCGGATCTACGGGTGATGCTGCCCGCTGGCCCGGCCTGTTAAAGTAACCAATCATCAATGAATCTGAAGCGCGGGCAAACCATGGCATGCTGCGCACGGCGTTGTTCGGCAAAGGTGCTGTGCCCGCCTCATCCAGGGTAATGGTGGCTGCGGACAACTGGCCTTTTTTATCCATCACACGTAAGGTATAGCTGATAGTATCCAGGAGGGGAAGGCTATCAAACGCAAACAGGCCTTTATCGTTGGTGACGGTATCAAACAGTAGCAGCCCGTACTTCTTGCTCACCGTGAACAGGCTGAGCTTTGCCGGCCTTGCAGGTTTGCCAAACAGGTTAGTAAGCTTGCCCGTGAGCCGGTTGCCTGTCTCGGCAAAGTATTTTGGCGCAGGCATCGGTTGCGCCAGCGACTGCCAATTAAAGCCGGCCCAGCCTTGGGTAAGCAACAGGTTGTCCAGCGCTTTTTGTTTGTGCTGCTGATCGCCCCCGGTAAAGTACCAGGCGGGTTGCTCTAAATATCCTTTTAACTCCGAGGTAAGGAGTAGGCGGCTTACCATGTTATCGGCAGGGTCAGGGTCGCGCGAGTAGGTATCATTAGTAACGGCTACCGAGAAGCTGCCGTGGATCGGCTTGCCGTCCTGGTCACGAACGTTAAGCGCAACTGCAATGCTATCGCTGGGGGTATAGCGTTCAGCAGTACCGGCTGCTTCAATTTTGAGCCGATCCTGGTGATCTATGAAAACCCGCCGCTGGTTGATGGGTGTGTATCCGTCCAGCAAAGTAAAGCTCACAATGCCGCTTGCAAACCCCGACTTACCCAGCCGCAAATGTTTGTAGCCTTGCTGTAAGCTCAATGGTATGGCAAAGTAAACCCCGCTGATAGACTGCGCCATCAGCATGTATGGTTTAGCGGCGGCTGCTACATCCGGAGTCGCCCTGATGTATACAAATACGGAATCGAGATGTAGGTTGCTTTCCACGCGCAGCGATATCCCTGAGGGCTGCACCGCAGGCAATGGGGTCGTTTTTGTACTGCCGTTGATGGCCACTTTTGCACAGTAGGTTTGCCCTGCCTGCGGATACAACGGAAAAACGCCCATGCCCAGGTGATCGCTTTTGAAATCACTTACTGTTTTGCCCGTTGCATCGGTAATAACGCCTTTAACATCGAGCCCGAGACCATCCTCCCCAACGGCTTTGTAGCCTACACGGGCGGGAAGCCCTGCAACCAGGGCGCCGCCTTCTGGCATAAACTGCAGGTCTATCTTTTCCATTTCTCCGCCTGCATAAAAAGGGAAAATATAACTGTTGCCGGTGGTTTTATCTGTAACCGAGATAGAGAGTGCGCGTGTCTCCGCCTTATCCGGCAGGGTAAAGCGACTGCTTGCCTTGCCTGCGTCTGATGTGGTGAGCGCTTTTTTAAACAGCGTCCGCTTGCCGTCCGTCAGCCGCAATTCTACATCCCGGTAGGGAACGGCCATTTTATCGAGCGCGGTCAGCTGCAGCACCATATCTATCAGGTTATCGTTACCTGTGCGTTTGATGGTATGCTGCTCATTCACCAGCCAGCTGCCCTGCGTGGATGGCTTGCCAACGTAAAACGGCTTATTAAATATTGCTTCGGTACCAAAGTTGAGTCCCCAGTTGGTGTATGCACGAAGCGTGTAGTTGCCCGATGCGAAGCGGCTGTCGATGGCTATTTGCCCGCGACCCATGCCCGACTTTAGCGGCACGGCAAACTTGTCGGCCACGCGGTTGCTGTCATTCAGTACTTCTATATAAACCTTGGCGCTTTGCTCAGATGGCGTATATCCGGCACCACTGAAGACGTACGTTTTAAACCAAAGCGTATCGCCGGGCGTGTAGTAAGAACGGTCTATTTGCAGGTAGATCTTTTCGGTTGGGAAGCGCTGAAGGTATTTTTCGGCTGCAGTTACCATCCTACGCGCCGACGCGGTATCCTGCGCTGCGGCCGCGGCCGGCACAAGCAGCATCAGCCAAAGCGAAAGCCTTGTGATAATGGTGTAACACACTGATTGCTTGGGTAACCGCGGCATAGGATAGGTTGATGGTTACGTAAAACTAAAGAATTAGTAATGCAAAGACAAGCCGCTGGCCATTTCTTTTACGATATCGATGTAAATAAAAACCGGCAACCCTTTTTCGGGATTGCCGGTTGCAAACCTAAGTCAGGTTTGGTTACTTCAACGCCGGAAACTTGCCTGCATCAAAAATGCTTTTCTCGGCAACAGCTTTCTCAACCGCCTGCCACGTGCGCGGGGCGTCGATAGAAAGGTTGGTGCCTTTATCTTTCCCGATAAGGATATCATCCTCTATACGTACGCCAATGTTCCACCACTTTTTATCGCAAGCACTGCCTTCCGGAATGTAGATGCCCGGCTCAACCGTGATCACCATATTTTCCAATAGGTCGCCGCCGTATGAGCCGCGGTCATGCACATCTAAGCCCAGGTGGTGCGACACGCCGTGCGTGTAGTAAATGCGGCCGTCCTGCGGTTTGCTGATGATGCCAAGCTTCATCAACCCATCGCCAATGATTTTGCGTGTAGTGTCTTCCAGCGACGCGTACGGAACGCCGGCTTTGCACAGCTTAAACACAGCTTCCTGTGCATTGTAAACAATCTGGTAAATGGCTTTTTGCTCATCGGTGAATTTGCCGTTTGCAGGGAAGGTGCGGGTAACGTCGGCAGAGTAGCCGTGGTACTCGGCGCCTACATCCATCAGCACCAATTGGTTATCTACACGGGTAGCGTTATTCTCTTCGTAGTGCAGGATACAGCCATTACCGCCGGCACCTACAATTGGCGGGTAGCCCTCGTCCTCGGCACCGTAGCGGTTGTGCACATAACGCATCACACCTTCCAGTTCCTTCTCGCCCATGTTAGGGGTAACCGCGCGCATAGCCTCTAAATGTGCCAGGCTGGATATGGTCACCGCTTTGCGCATCAGCGCTATCTCTTCCGGTGTTTTTACACCGCGCAGCTTAGTGGTAATATCTTCGTACAGGGCTTTGCCGCCTAAATCTGCCCCGATCTTAGCTTTAACATCCGCAAGGGTAGCGGAATCCGGCTTTGCAACCAGCTGCTGAATAATGGCACTTTGCTTATGCGATTCCAGTTCCAGCTTTGGCTTTAGGTAACCCATGATCCTGTCCAGGTTTTTAGGCGTCGCATACTTGTAGATCACATCCAGGTCGGTAGCCAGTATAGGGTCCACATCCTTTATTCCCGAACGTAATTTAAACAGGGCTACCAGGTTGCTCAGGCTGCCTTTGGAGCGGTCGGCACCCATATCCTGCGGCAAGCCGTCATACAATATAGTGCTGAACTTTTTAAGGTCCATCGGGAACATTTCATCGCTGTTGCGCACCATTTTAAAGCCAAGCTGGCTTTTGGCACCTTCAACACCTAAACGGCGTCCGGTCCATGATTCGCGCTGCGGATCGCGCTTACGCACAAACAGCACCTCGTTGTAACTTTCGTTACCCATCTGCTGCATATCTTTAAAAATCACCAGCATACTATTCGGCTCTTTATAACCCGAGAAGTAGTACATATCCGGATTGGCATGGTACACGTAGTTAACGTCGTTAGAAAAAACCTGCTCGGGGTAGGCAAATATCACGGCGACAGAATTAGCGGGCATCTCATTGCGCAGGGCCTGCCGGCGACCGGCATGGAATGATGCGGTCAGGTAGTCTGCAGGTAAGTTTTTAGCTGCATTTTGCGCTGAAGCCGGTATGGTTGCCGGGCCGCATAGTGCTGCTATCAGTAATGCTTTGGTTAAAAGTTTCATTGCAATTATTTTGTAAATAAGGCTGTACAGGGCATGAAGATAAATAAAAAAGAGAAGAGCCGTTTGTAAATTTTAGGATAGGTAAGTATTGCACAAGGGCTGCACAGTTTTTGCTAAAATTGCTACCTTTGCCCAAATCCACCCAAACGATGCAAAATCTAACGCTGCTCGACGGTCAGAAATTTCAAATCACAATACAGCGTTTATGTCGTCAGTTAATAGAAAATCATAATGATTTTTCCGGCTCGGTACTGATAGGCATACAGCCCCGCGGCAAATACCTGGCAAACCGGGTCGCCGAAGAACTTCGTAAGATACTTCCCGGCCAAAACATAGACCACGGCGACCTGGACATCACTTTTTACCGTGACGATTTCCGCCGCCGCGATGCCCCGCTGGTACCCAATCAGACACGTATTGACTTTATCACCGAAGGGAAAAAGGTGATCATGATGGATGACGTGCTGTGGACCGGCCGCACCATTCGTGCCGCGATGGACGCCATGCAGGCATTCGGTCGCCCGGAAAAGGTGGAGCTGCTGGCCCTGGTAGACCGGCGCTACTCGCGCCATATCCCAGTTGCTGCAGATTACGTAGGCATAGAAGTAGACAGCATTGCATCGCAAAAGGTAGTGGTAAGCTGGAAGGAAACCGACGGCGAAGACAGGATTGTGCTGGTGTCGGAGAAAGAGTAGGTTGAATATCGAATGCTGAACATCGAATGATGAAGTGAAACTTGATGAATATCGAACACTGAATGTCGAATATCGAATGATGAAGTGAAGCGCGGTGAATATCGAACACTGAATTTCGAACATCGAATGATGAAGTGAAACTCGGTGAATATCGAACACTGAATATTGAACATCGAATGATGAAGTGAAACTCAGTGAATATCGAACACTGAATGGCGAATATCGAATGATGAGTGAACTTCGGTGAATATCAAACACTGAACATCGAATGATGAGGTGAAGCTCGGTGAATATCGAACACTGAATGTCGGATGTCGAATGATAAAGTAACGCCCGGCGCTTAGTACTGAATGAGGAAATTTTATGAAATATGACCTTGAGGAACGCCTGATCGATTTTGCGGTAGCAATCTCGGACATAGTTGATGGGTTACCTTCAACTCGTTTAGGCAATTACATAGCAGGGCAGCTCATACGGTCGGGATGTTCACCATCTCTTAATTATGGCGAGGCGCAATCTGCTGAGTCACGGAATGACTTCATCCACAAGATGAAGATAATATTAAAAGAGCTTCGCGAATCGATGATATCGATAAAGATCATTGAGCGGAAGCAATTGTACAACCCTGCCGCAGTAGGCGCTGCTAAGGAGGAATGTAACCAGTTGATAGCAATTTTTGTTAAGAGCATTGAAACTGCTAAACGCAATAATGTTAAGTAATTCATTATTCGGTGTTCAGCATTCGATGTTCGATATTTACTTACAATAACAATGGCTTTAAGCACACGACATTTATTAGGTATTAAGGATTTAAACGTTGACGATATCAACCGGATATTTGAGACGGCTGACAATTTTAAAACGGTTTTGAACCGGCCGATAAAAAAGGTGCCTTCGCTGCGCGATATCACTATCGCCAATATCTTTTTTGAAAATTCCACCCGTACGCGCTTGTCGTTTGAACTGGCCGAAAAGCGCCTTTCGGCGGATGTGGTGAACTTTGCGGCATCATCATCGTCGGTAAGTAAAGGGGAGACGCTTGTAGATACAGTGAACAACATCCTGGCCATGAAGGTAGATATGGTGGTGATGCGCCATCCCTATGCCGGGGCAGGGGTTTTTCTTTCCAAGCATGTGAAGGCCCAGATCGTAAACGCAGGCGACGGTGCGCATGAGCACCCCACACAGGCGCTGCTGGATGCCTTCTCTATCCGCGAAAGGCTGGGTGATGTAGCAGGCAAAAAGGTGGTGATCGTAGGTGATATCCTGCACTCGCGCGTAGCGCTATCCAACATCCTTTGCCTTAAGCAATTGGGTGCCGAGGTGATGGTATGCGGCCCGACCACCCTGATCCCGAAATACATCGGCTCGTTGGGTGTAAAGGTGGAACATAATCTGATAAATGCCTTAAACTGGTGCGACGTGGCCAACATGCTGCGCATTCAGTTGGAGCGGCAGGACATCAAATACTTCCCGTCGCTAAGGGAATACACCATGTTGTACGGCCTGAACAAGCAGATACTGGATAGCCTGGATAAGGAAATCATTGTGATGCACCCGGGACCGATAAACCGCGGCGTAGAGATCACCAGCGACGTTGCCGATAGCAAGCAGTCAATCATATTGGACCAGGTAGAGAACGGTGTTGCTGTGCGCATGGCAGTGCTTTACCTGTTAGCCGGGCAGGGCGCTTAAACAATGAAACGGCTGAGAGGGATCATCGGTCAGAATTTGCTCGGAATAGCCGTTGCGCTTGGGCTGGTTTCGTTTGTTATTGAGTTTCTGATCCTGCATTCCCAAAGTTTTATATTCACAAAATGCACGGCCGCTTTGATGGCTCTGGCCGCGGCATTTGAAAAGCGACGCGACGAGAGCAGGCGAAATGCCAGGCTTAAAAAGAAGGGTTTAAGCGTAGCCGACCTGCAAAATATTGAGTTTGTGAAGACCTGGAGCGCCCTGCGCAGTAAGGGCATCTATCGCTACTGCTTTTTTGAAGGCGGGCTGGTGACAGGCCTTGTTATGATGCTGCCGATAGCGCTGATAGGTATGCTCAGCTTTAATGATATCAGTTCCCTTTTTTCGGACCCCATCCGCATGCTTTTATACACTTTTTACTGCACCATGATAGGCTATGTGCTTGGTGCAGCATTGTACCTGCTTAGATGGGTGCTGAGCGAAAAACGCTTCTTAACTTTAACGGACCCTTTACGATAACATTTGCTTTTTACGCAAACCTCGATTATATTTGGGTATGATAAAGCAAGCCTCATTCAAATCATTTGTAGCCGAAAACCTGGATCTGGTTTTGGTTAGTGCTTTAGTAATCATTGGCATACTCGCCTTTGATGTGGTGAGGATGTGGCCTGCCTTGCTGTTGCCTACTACAATGTTAGGTATGCATTTTTATTACTTTAAAAAGGAGACCCATACCCAGGCCGAATTGAATGCTGCATTTGCCCAAAGATGGGAAAAGCACCGCGAGCGCGGATTTATGTGGTATGTGTTTGTGAAAGGCGCTTTCATCTATGGCGCATACATTGGCATATGGATCCTGATGATCTTTAGCCAGCCGGTCGCAGAGTCGTACGGACTAAAATTGAACTACTTGCTAAGGGCGCTTTACTCATACGCTGCAGGCATACCTGTCGGCATTATCCTGTCTACTATACTTTGGTTTGTTCGCCAGGCCCGTGCCGACAGGTACTTGCATAACGCCACCTATCAGCAGTAAACGTACCTGTCATTACCCGCACACAGGTGGTGGCGCATCAGTGTCAGCAATGTCCCAAAAAGCTTGTATCGTGGTACAAAATAGGCGTTACAGGATATAAGCTATCAAAGGTTTAAAGTATTAGCTGATAATAGGTTAGCGGATAACTGTTAAAGCGTTACTTCTGTTCCGCTTTGTATCGGGTAAGGTATTTAAAGCATTAATAATTAGCAAGTTAACTAAAAGGGGTGTATCGGGTGTTTCACATTCACCCGGTACAGGCAAAAAAAGTGCTTTCTTTACTCAAATTAAGCGCCCAGCTTTTTAGCTAATTCGATGCCGCTGCTCAGGGCGGCTTCTACCGTTCCCATCGCCGTACCCTCATACAAGTACTCACCGCAAAAGAAAATCGTATCGGCGACGGATTCACTTAATACCTTACGCCCGTTTGGCGCAGCTACCGTGTCGTAGGCGTAAGAGCCACGTGTGTACGGGTCGGTCGTCCAGTTCATAATGCGCCGGGCGATCAGCTTATCCTTTAATTCCTGTGCGTCACGTTTGAAGATCCGTGCCAGCGAGCGCAAGCCCTCGTTGCTGATCTGGTCGTCTGATAAATCTCTTTTAGCATGTGCTGCAGGTCCGCCTATCCAGCCTGTAAGAACTTTTGATTGGTCTGCTGCCTGCGTCCACCAGGTCGGTATTTCTTCTTCCGAGAACAGGTAGCCCATGTATTCAATGTCGCGGCCTGCCATGTGTTCGGTCTTGCTGTCCAGCCAAAACGCCTCGCTAAACGCAAACAAGATCTTAATTACGGAGCCGAACCCCATTTGCTGTATGGCGGCCTGCTGTTCCGGTATCTTGGGTTCAAACGTAATAGCGCCCTGCTCGCCCGCATCTGCTTTTAGCACACCCAAGGGCATGGCGATGATCATGGCATCGGCTTCGTAAACCGAGCCGCCTGTAGTGGTGGCGGTGACCTTGCCCTGATCCCACTTAAGTTTGTTAACCACGGCATTCAGGAAAATGTCACCACCGTTGGCTTTGATAGAGGATGACAAATAGCTGATGAGATGGCAGTATCCGCCCTCGATGCGGTATTGTGCACCATGGTCCTCGTGCTGCCACTCGTTGCGCAAAGCAAAGGCGCTTGCATCATCAGGGTCGGCAGTGTCATAGCCAGATACAAATGCCCATACACCCGCACGCAGTTCGGCATGCTCATCACCCGGGAATTCTCTATTTAAGAATGTGTTGATAGTGACATCCTCTGTAAGCGCATTCAGCCGTTCCATCAGCAAGTCCCAGTCAGCGATGATGTTGTTATCCTCCAGGAACTTGCCATCTTTGTACCGCCACATTTCGGCATCGGCAGAACGTGTGGCGATGCCGGCTTCCTGAAGTAACTGTTGCGTAACAGGGAGGTCGCCGTGAATGAACTCGGCACCCAGTTCGGTATGTTTAAAAAAGGATTCGTCGGTAAGTGTATGTATGCGGCCGCCGGTACGGTGGCGGGCCTCCAGCACGGTAACCTTTTTGCCGGCTTTGGCCAAAACGTGCGCAGCCGACAATCCCGACGCGCCCGCGCCGACAATGAGGATATTATTTTTCATAGACAGGTACTGCAAGGTAAACCTAAAAGTTGTAAAGTGCAAGATGCTGCGGTTTCGAAGGGGTATTTTGACATCAGGGCAGTATCAGCGTGCTAATCCTGCATTTTCTGCTATTTTAGCGAACCGTAAAAGGCAGCCGTATGAAGCAGTATTTTAAAGTTGACGAGTGGAAAATAATTGAAGAAGGGTTTGATCCGCACTACAACAAAGTGGCCGAAAGCGTGTTTAGCCTGGGCAACGGGCGCATGGGTCAGCGCGCCAACTTTGAGGAAGCCTACAGTGGAGAAACCCTGCAGGGCAACTACGTCGCCGGCGTTTACTACCCCGACAAAACCCGCGTAGGGTGGTGGAAGAACGGCTATCCCGAAAACTTTGCCAAGGTGCTTAACGCGGCCAACTGGATAGGGATAGATGTAATAGTAGGCGATGAGCAGCTTGATCTTGCCAAATGTGAAGTGTCGGCATTTTACCGCGAGCTGAACATGCAGGAGGGCTATCTGAAACGTACATTCACGGCGAGGCTGGGCGACGGCAAAGAGGTAGCCATAGAGGCGATCCGCTTTTGCAGCATGGCGGACGACGAGTGCGGTGTCATAAAATATACCGTTACGCCGCTAAATTTCTCCGGCACAATCACCCTCACACCTTACATCGATGGCGACATCATGAACAAGGATGCCAACTATGATGAGAAGTTTTGGGATGAGGTAGGTAAAGGCAAAAAGGGCATAAAGGGCCACGTTCACCTGCGGACAAAAAAGACGGCGTTCGAGGTAGTGACCGCAATGCAGGTGGCCTTGCTGGTCAACGGAGAAGAAGTTGAGACCGATCCGGAGGCCATCACCAAAGAAAAATACATTGCGTCAAAGCTAACTGTCGAAGCCAGAAAGGGGGAAGCAATTACGCTGATCAAATATGCGACGAACGTCTCTTCGCAAAACTACCCGGCAGACGAGTTGGCTGGAACAGCATACCAGCGGTTGGATAGCATCAGCCAAAAAGGTTTCGACCGGATGCTGGCTGAGCAGGTGGATGCATGGGCCGGGAAATGGCGCCACAATGATATCGTGATAGAAGGTGATGCCGCGGCACAGCAGGGCATCCGCTTTAATATATTTCAGCTTAACCAGACCTACACCGGCGAGGACGACCGCCTGAATATCGGCCCCAAAGGATTTACCGGCGAGAAATATGGCGGCAGTACTTACTGGGACACCGAGGCCTACTGCGTGCCTTTCTACTTGGCCACGGCCGAACAAAAGGTGGCGCGCAACCTGCTGCTGTACCGTTACAAGCAACTGGGCAAAGCCATTGAAAATGCCGCCCTTCTCGGCTTCAGGAACGGCGCGGCGCTATACCCCATGGTGACCATGGACGGTACCGAGTGCCACAACGAATGGGAGATCACCTTTGAGGAGATCCACCGTAATGGTGCCATTGCCTATGCTATCTACAACTATGTGCGCTACACCAGCGATGTTGCTTATCTGGCCGATTATGGATTGGAGGTGCTGATCGCCATTTCACGGTTTTGGGCGCAGCGGGTTAATTGGTCGGCAGATAAGCAGCGCTATGTGATGCTGGGCGTTACCGGGCCTAACGAGTACGAAAACAACGTAAACAATAACTGGTACACCAACACCATAGCGGTGTGGTGCCTTAAATATACGCTCGAGGTGATAGAGTCGGTGAAGCAAACCGATCGCGGCAAGTACAACGCGCTATGCAGCAAGATCAGCTTTGATGACCTGAATGAAGGCGAGCGCTTTATGGACATCATCAGCAAGATGTATTTTCCTAAGGACGACAAGCTGGGCATCTTCTTACAGCAGGATGGCTACTTGGACAAAGAGCAGATCTTAGTAAGTGATCTGCCTTCCTCGGAACGCCCGCTGGTGCAAAAATGGAGCTGGGACAGGATCCTGCGCTCAGTATTCATCAAGCAGGCGGATGTGCTGCAAGGATTATACTTTTTTGAGGATGACTATGACCTGGAAACCCTTCGCCGCAACTATGACTTTTATGAACCGCGTACGGTACATGAGTCGTCATTATCGCCGTGTGTGCATGCCATCTTAGCGGCCAAGCTTGGCGATGTAGAGCGCGCGTACCAATTCTATCTCCGCACAAGCCGTTTAGATATTGACGATTATAACAATGACACCGAGGACGGCTGCCATATCACCTCCATGGCCGGCACCTGGATGGCCGTTGTGCAAGGCTTCGGAGGCATGCGCGTAAAGGACGGTGTGCTGCACTTTAACCCTTTGCTACCGGCAGAGTGGAAAGCATTGTCGTTTCAGATAGGTTTTCGTGGTGCGTTGCTAAAGGTCAAATTAAGTGGCACGGGCGTTACGGTTGAGAACTTGTCGGATAAGGCGTTAGAGGTAATAGTAATGTCAAACAAGCAATTGATTGTTGCAAACAGTCAGATATTGTTTAATAATTAGAGGCTTATTCCTTCTTGAATAGACCAATAATCAAAATGCAAAGTCCGGCAAGTAATGTTGGTAACCACAAAAAAAACGCGTATTTCCCGGCTTCACTTTTAATTTCGCTTATAGGTGGCCCCTGGTATGTAAACATCGATACGCCAAAAAGCAACATTGCTACTCCAAGCAAAATCACTAAAATGCCGAAGATAATTTGAGTAAGCTTGTTCATATCAGACCAATTTACTTAAATAAATCCTAATAGAATAGACTTATAGATGGAATCACCCAACCACAAACTGATCATATACCAACTCCTTCCGCGGTTGTTTGGCAACACCAATACCACCAATAAGATCTACGGATCTGTAGAGGAGAACGGCATTGGAAAGCTGAACGATATCAGCCCTAAAGCCCTGCAGGCGATTGGCCAAATGGGTTTTTCGCATGTTTGGTATACCGGTGTAATAGAGCACGCGACCATGACCGATCACTCTGCCTATGGCATTAAGCAGGACGACCCGGATGTAGTGAAGGGCAGGGCAGGATCGCCGTATGCCATTAAGGACTATTATGATATCGCGCCAGATCTGGCTGTAGACGTACCAAACCGAATTAATGAATTTCAGCAACTGGTGCAGCGCACCCACGAGGCCGGACTAATGGTCATTATTGATTTTGTGCCCAATCATGTGGCGCGTACTTACGCTTCAGATGCCCGCCCGAACGGCGTGTCGGACTTTGGCGAGGACGATGACGTGAGCATTGCGTGCGGCATGGAGAACGATTTTTACTACATGCCCGGGCAGCACTTCCAGGTACCTGAAGGATATGATCCCGGTGGGCCGGAATTTAAGTCGCCACTAAAGGATGGTAAATTTGACGAGTTCCCGGCAAAAGCGACCGGCAATGATGTTTTTAACGCAGCACCATCCATCAACGATTGGTTTGAAACCATTAAACTGAATTACGGCGTTTACTATTTAGACGGCCATAAAAACTACTTTGGCCACGTGCCCCCACTATGGCACAAGATGCACCACATCTTAACCTACTGGGCAGAAATGGGTGTGGATGGTTTCCGTTGCGACATGATCGAGATGGTGCCGGTTGAGTTTTGGGCGTGGATCATCCCCAAGCTTAAAGTAACGCATCCGGACCTGATCTTCATTGGTGAAGCATACGACAAAAACCAGTATGGCAATTATATCCGTACCGGATGTTTCGATTATCTATATGATAAGGTGGGCCTTTATGAGGCAGTACGAAAGCTTACCTGCAACGAGCAGGGTGCTTCTGCCTGGGACATAAACGCGGTCTGGAATACCCACACTCGCGGCATTGATGAGCACATGCTTCGGTTTATGGAGAACCATGATGAGCAGCGCATTGCCAGTCGTTTCTTTGCAGGCGACCCCTGGCTGGCTGTGCCTGGCATGATCGTGAGTGCAACGCTATCTAAAGGCCCGGTGATGATCTATTCCGGGCAGGAGGTGGGCGAACCAGCCGTGGGTGAATGCGGCTTCAGCGGCGATGATGGCCGTACCACCATATTCGATTACTGGGGCGTGCCCGAGCATCAGAAATGGGTAAATAACGACAGTTTCGACGGGGGGCAGCTATCAGCATCGCAACAGCAACTCGGGGAATTTTATGCCACACTCCTCAACGTTACTAAGAATAACGAGGCCTTAAGTGCGGGGGAGTTTTATGAGCTGATGGTGGCTAATGAAGGCCAGCCCTGGTTTGATACGCGGGTGTACGTTTATTTGCGATACACGGCAGCGCAACGCGTGTTGGCGGTTGTAAATTTCAACCGTACCGATAAAGATGTGTTGGTGCAAATGCCTCATGACCTGATCAATAAGTTCGGACTGAGCGGGGAAGTCGTTTTTACCGATCTGCTACACGGGAGCAAGTTTTCAACGCAAGACATATATGCAGGAATCCCGCTGACTGTTAAATCTTCAGGAGGTTTGCTGTTAAATTTCTAAATCAACATTTCATATTTTATACTTTGGCTTAATTATAGCTGGCATTTCGCCAATTAGTTTTTATTTTAGCTAACTAACTTAATTTAACTGTTGACTGTGCGCTGGCTAACCCGATGTGTAACATTGGTTTTGCCGGTAGACCGATATATAATTATATGGAAGAAGATATACCTATCACCAATCCCGAGGCGTTAACGGCGCGTCTGCTTGTAACCGACGATATTGTAGTTGATGAGGAAGAGTTTCATCACTTAAATAACCCTGCCGACGGCATTAAGCCCATTGTTAAAAAATACCTGGGCGTACCAAATCATGCTGAGCAAAAGGGTAACAAGTTCATCTTTACCGATGGCGATGCCAGTGTTGAGCTAACGGTAGTTACAAAAGAAATCATCCGGATACGTCTTGCGCCGCACAGCGTTTTCCTGGAGGAGTTCTCATACGCTGTTCCTGAATTGCCAAACAAACCGGTAAACTTCACTTTGTCTGAAAATACCGAGGAGTTTCGGGTATCTACCGACGCCATCAATTGCCACATCCGCAAGGCAGATTTCTTTATTTCTTTTTCTGATAAGAAGGACATTGTCACCAGTGCCGATGCTGTGCCGATGCACTGGGAAGAGAACGTAAAGTTTGGTGGTTACTACGTTTTCTGTACCAAAACCTGCGAAAAAGAAGAGAGCTTTTTTGGCCTTGGCGACAAAGCCACCGAGTTTAACCTGCGCGGCAAACGCCTCCTTAACTGGAATACCGATGCCTATTCCTACAGCTGGAACCAGGATCCGTTATACCGCTCGATCCCGTTTTATATCAGCCTGAACAACGATATCGCTCACGGTATCTTCTTTGATAATACATTTAAGGCCCACTTTGATTTTGGCGGCGAAGACAGCACCAAAACAAGTTTTTGGGCAGATGGCGGCGAACTTCAATATTACTATATCCACGGTCCGCATATGATGGATGTGGTAAAGAATTACCACTTGCTTACCGGTACCCATCCAATGCCGCCCCTTTGGGCACTGGGCTACCACCAATGCCGCTGGAGTTATTACCCTGAGAATAAGGTCCGCGTTATTGCCAACGGCTTCCGTCAGAACAAAATTCCGTGCGACGGTATCTATCTGGATATTGATTACATGGACGGCTACCGTTGCTTTACGTGGAATAAAAAATACTTCCCGAATCCAAGGAAAATGATCGACGACCTTGCCGCAAATGGCTTCAAAACGGTGGTCATCATTGATCCGGGCATCCGCGTGGACGACAATTATTCGGTGTTTAAAGAGGGCAAGGAGAAAAAATACTTCTGCCGCCGCAGCGACGATTACTTTATGGAGGGTCATGTTTGGCCCGGCCGTTGCCAGTTCCCTGATTTCACCAACCCTGAAGTGCGTACATGGTGGGGCGATCTTTTTGATGAACTGGTTGATATTGGCGTCGCCGGGGTATGGAACGATATGAACGAGCCTGCTGTATTTGGCTCAGGTACGTTCCCGGATGATGTTCGTCATCAATATGATGGTTTCCGCGGATCGCACCGTAAGGCGCATAACGTTTACGGAATGCAGATGGTACGCGCCACTTATGAAGGTTTGCGTAAACATCTGAAGAATAAGCGTCCGTTTACCATTACCCGTGCAGGCTACTCGGGTGTGCAGCGCTACTCATCCGTGTGGACGGGTGATAACGTGGCATCGTGGGAGCATTTGAAAATCGGTAACGTACAATTGCAGCGCCTTTCTATATCGGGGATATCATTCTGCGGAACCGATATTGGCGGATTTAGCGGTGAGCCGGACGGCGAACTGTTTACCCGCTGGATACAGATGGGCACTTTCTCGCCGTTTATGCGGGCGCACTCTGCCGGTGATACCAAGGAGCGCGAACCATGGAGCTTTGGCGAACCGTTCACTACCATCAACCGTAAATTTATCGAGCTGCGGTACCGTTTACTGCCATACTTATACTCGGCGTTTTGGGAGCACCATCGTTACGGGTTTCCTATCCTGAGGCCTGTGGTAATGAATGAGCAGGAAACCCTGTCCAACCATTTCCGCCAGGACGAATTTACTTATGGCGACAAGATCCTGGTTTGCCCTGTATTAGAGCCGGGTCAGCAAAGCCGCAAAGTATATTTGCCGAAGGGTAAATGGTATCATTTCTTTAGCCTGGAGATGGTTGAAGGCGGACAGGAAGTTACTGTGCCTACCCCAATAGAGACCATCCCGTTATTTATAAAGGCAGGGTCGGTGATACCTGAATATCCTGTGATGCAGTATACCAACCAGTTCCCGATAGAGGAGGTGAAGCTGAATATCTACTATACAGACGGCGAGGTGAATTCATTCCTGTTCGAGGATTACGGTGAAACGTTTGCGTACGAGCAGGATATCTACCTGGAGAAAAAATTCGTTGTCAGCGGCACGGCAGACAGCCTTACCATCAAACAAAGCATGGAAGGCCTGTACACACCGCGCTATGAAGGATATCACTTTAAGCTGAATGGAATGCCTTTCCAACCATCAAAAATAGTTGCTGATGGAAAGGACATCACCGAAGTTTCTGTCAATGCTGATAAATCTTATGAGTTTAAGTTTTCTAAGAACTTTAAGCAGATCCAGATTTTAAAATAGTAACAAGCAAATAAGGCCCAATCTGGGCCTTATTTTTCTACATCGCGGATAAATGACAGCCTCTCCCAAAGTATATTTATACAGGCGAATAGTAAACGCAAAGTTATTTATCGACCATCATTTTGAACAACCGGTTGACTTGGAGATCTTATCCGGGACGGCATGTTTTTCCAAGTTTCATTTCATCAGGATATTTAAAAATATCTACGGCAAAACACCACATCAATACCTCATACAGGTGCGGTTGCAAAAAGCCTGTCTTTTACTGCAATCGCCAATGCCTGTATCTAATGTATGTTATTCAATAGGTTTTGAAAGCGTAACAACCTTTTCAACGCTTTTTAAAACGTTTTCTGGTAAAACACCAGCCGCTTATCAACAGGCGCAACTTACCCGACTCGGGCACGTCAAATCCGAACCTTTGAAGTTTATCCCTAATTGCTTCATCGAGAAAAATGGCTGGCAGGTTTAATTAGCAATTTTGAATAAGTTATTTAATTGCGTTTAAGAGATATTTGTTGAAAACGATAAAACAAATGATCACTAAGTTAAACCATGTAAGCGTTTTTGTATTGAATCAGGATAGTGCTTACGACTTCTATGTTAATAAATTAGGATTCAAAGTCCACACCGATGCTACCATGGGCCCGGGCATGCGCTGGTTAACGGTTTGCCCGCCTGAGCAGCCCGAATTAGAAATATCGCTAATGAGTATCGCCGAAGGCATGATGTTTAATAAAGAAGCTGCTGAGCAAATGCGTTCACTGGTAGCTAAAGGTACTTTTGGTTTTGGTGTGTTTGAATGTAATGACCTTTTGGTTACATACGAGGAGTTGAAAGCCAAAGGAGTTGAATTTACGAAAGAACCTACTAACGAATTTTATGGGTTTGAGGCGCTTTTTAAAGATGACTCAGGTAACTGGTTTTCACTCGGCCAGGCGAATACAGATAAAGGCTAAACTTCTGGCTTTATATTTAAAGCGAGCCTGCGCAAATGGATTGCAGCTGTTATGTATTCTCATTTTAAAATGCTATGAGGTTGGTTGGCCGAGGTTCTTATGTTTAAATAAACAACTGCCGCCAATGTTGGTTCAATACTTATATATTTGATGCAACAGGTAGTACCTGTAAATTCAATTGACCTTTAGCACATCCCCTAAATATGGCAAAGCAAACCAAGAAACCGGCGGCTGAACTTACTGAGACCAAACCTATAAAAACAAAGAAGGAGCCTAAGGCAAAAGCTGAACAGCAAACCTGGCCCGAAGCCGGGGAAGTGACGGTTAAAAAGCCGGCTGCAAAGCGCGCTGCCACAAAAAAATCGGTGCAGGGTCAGGAGCCATCTGGCAGTGAAACCTATACGCAAGCTGGGGAGATAAAGCCGGTTGAGCCTTACAGTTTATTTACGGATTTCGATATTGATCTTTTTAAAGCTGGTCAGCACTTTAAACTGTATGAAAAGTTTGGTTCGCATGTGCGCGATTATAAAGGGGTAACGGGTACTTACTTCTCCGTTTGGGCGCCAAATGCGCAGGAGGTATCTGTAATAGGAAATTTTAACGGCTGGAATCGTAGTAGCCACCCGCTTAATTACCGTTGGGACGCATCGGGTATTTGGGAAGGTTGGATCCCTAACATTGGCGTTGGCGAAACCTACAAATATTACATCAAATCATCCACCGGCGAAGACCTTGAAAAAAGCGATCCGTTTGCTTTGCGGTGGGAGCTTCCCCCGCAGACGGCTTCAATTGTAGCAGACACCTGGTACGAGTGGAGCGATGCCGAGTGGATGGCAAAACGTTATGAACATAATGCTCTTGATAAACCTTACTCGGTCTATGAGATGCATATCGGCTCATGGGCACGCAGTCCGGAGAGTCCTGAAGAGTTTCTGACCTATCGCCAATTGGCAGAAAAGCTGGTGCCTTACCTGCAGGAAATGAATTTTACACATGTAGAGTTCCTTCCCGTAATGGAGCACCCATATTATCCAAGTTGGGGTTACCAGATCTCGGGCTTCTTTGCAGCCGCATCGCGCTACGGCACGCCGCATGATCTTATGTTCCTGATAGAAGAACTACACAAAGCCGGCATCGGTGTCATCCTGGATTGGGTACCTTCGCACTTCCCGGGGGATATGCATGCGCTGTACAAATTTGACGGCACACATTTATACGAACATGCCGATCCGCGCAAAGGATTTCACCCTGATTGGAAATCATACATATTCAACTACGGCCGTAACGAGGTGCGGGCGTTCCTGATCAGTAATGCACTTTTCTGGCTGGATCGCTATCATGTTGATGGTTTGCGTGTAGATGCCGTTGCATCAATGCTTTACCTTGATTATTCGCGTAACCATGGCGAGTGGGAACCAAATGCCTTTGGCGGCAACCAAAACCTGGAAGCAATATCTTTCTTAAAAGATTTTAATACAGCCGTTTACAGCCACTTCCCCGATGTGCAAACCATTGCCGAGGAGTCAACTTCGTTTCCGGGCGTTAGTCGCCCCGTTTACACGGGCGGCCTTGGTTTTGGCATGAAGTGGATGATGGGGTGGATGCATGATACGCTTGATTATTTCTCGCAGGATCCCATCTATCGTCAGTATCACCAAAACCAGTTTACGTTCAGCATGATGTATGCCTTTACGGAAAACTTTATGCTGCCGTTTTCGCACGATGAGGTAGTGTACGGCAAAGGCTCTATGCTGCGGAAAATGCCGGGCGACGATTGGCAAAAATTTGCAAACCTGCGTTTGCTCTATAGCTACATGTTCACCCACCCGGGCAGCAAATTGATGTTCATGGGCTGCGAGTTTGGCCAAAGCGCTGAGTGGAATTATAAACAATCATTGGACTGGCACCTGTTAGAGCACCAGAGCCATCAGGGACTTAAAACAGCTGTTAAGGATATCAATTACCTGTATAAAACAGAACCCGCCCTGTACGAGAAAGCTTTCGACTGGACTGGTTTTGAATGGATAGACGCCAGCAACCTTGCCGACTCGGTGCTGGTTTACGTCCGCAAAGGTATCGACAGTGCCAATGACCTTGTGGTGGTGTTGAATATGACGCCTGTACCGCACTACAATTACCGCATTGGTGTACCGGCAGCAGGGGAGTGGCAGGAAGTATTTAACTCCGATAACACAAAATACTGGGGTGGCGGTGTCTTAAATACCAGCCCGGTCACTACCGACGCAGAAGGTTGGCACGGTAAAGAGCAAAGCCTTTTGATAATCGCGCCGCCGCTTGGTGCAGCCATATTCAAACGTGTGCCAAAGGCAGTACCTAAGCCGGTTAAACCTGTAAGGAAGAAAAAAGCATTGTAATATGAGCGGCAAGTTCTTTTATCTGTACCTGGTGGCCGCCTTTGTTGCGCTGGCCTTGCTGATATACGAAGTGGTTATTACCTATCCAGATGTCAGGCGTAACGGTGCGTTGTTTTACATCATCCCTACGCTGCTGTTGTTTTACATGGCATACAAGACATGGCATGTAAAAAACGACAATGAGTTGATGTAAGCTTCGCTACCTTTGTTATATGACACTATTAGCTGCGCCGGAAAAACCTCTTATCACGCGTTACCCATTGCTGAATGCCGCGGGTCAGCCGGCTATGATAGAAGTGCGCGAGTCCGACGGCTATGAAACTGTAATAGATCCGGGTTTTCTGCTGCCACACCGTAAAGACTACTTTCTGGTCGCATTGGTGGAGGAGGGTAACAGCCGTCATTGGATAGACGATGTGGCTTATACCGTAAAGCCGGGGAACCTCTACTTTACAGTACCGCAACAGATCCACCTGAAGGAGGAGATATGCCCGATGAAGGGCTTTGTGGCATATTTTACAGAAGAATTTTTACTGCTGGACGAGAACCGCATACTGCGAGACCTGCCTTTGATTCAAAACCCTGCCGCAGCCCACGAACTGGTACTTAGTCGTTCCGACTTTGCTTACCTGGCCGATGTGATGAAGAAGATGGCAGCAGAATACACCCACGGCGGCGATTGGAATAACCAAATGCTTACTTCATGGCTGCGCGTGCTGATTATCTATCTGAGCAGGCTATATGTGCAGCAATATGGCGAGGGCTGTATTACCACAAGCCATTGCCTTCTCAAAAGCTTTCAGCAACTCATTAGTGAGCACTATGCCGATACGCATGATGTAGCTGCGTACGCAAATATGCTCAACATCAGCCCGGGCTACTTAAACGATGTTATTAAGCAGCAGAGCGGCAAAACGGCCATTACCCATATCCACAACCGCCTTGCTGTAGAAGCTAAGCGACGCCTTCTGCATAGCGGCCTGTCCGTAAAGCAGATTGCTGATGAGCTTGGTTTTGAGGATGCTGCATACTTTAACCGTTTCTTTAAACGCCTTACAGATAACACACCTGCTGCTTATCGCCAGCGAATCCGTGAAATGTACAATTAATGCCTTGCTTTGTGCAAGGGTTAAAAGCCTGCATCACCATAGCTTTGTGTTATGGAAAAACAAACTGTATTGATCACCGGTGCCAACAAAGGTATTGGCCTGGAAACCGCCCGCCAGCTGGCTAAGGCCGGCTATTACATCTACCTGGGCAGCCGTGACAACGAGCGTGGCGAAAAAGCTGTCGCGCAGCTAAAAAGCGAAGGTTTGACAGACGTAGAACATATCCAATTGGAAGTGACCAGCGAAGAATCTGTTCAACAGGCATTCGCCACGCTATCATCTAAAATAGATCACCTGGACGTACTCATAAATAATGCAGGCATACCGGGCAGCTTTCCGCAGCCGGTACTGAACACTGCCGACCAGATCTTCCGTGATGTGTTCGAAGTGAACTTTATTGGCGTAGCGCGTATGGCGCGGGTGTTTGTACCCCTTATGCAAAATTCACCTAACCCAAGGATAGTAAATGTAACGTCTGATCTTGGTTCGCTAACCCTGCACAGCGACCCAACGTGGAGACATTACGAAGTGAAGACAGCAGCTTACGGCCCGTCTAAAAGCGCACTTAACAATTACACTATTGCCCTGGCTTACGAGTTGAAAGACAAGTTCAAAGTGAACGCCGTTAACCCCGGTTACACAGCTACTGATTTCAACGGCAACCAAGGTTACAAAACTGTCGAAGAAGGCGCGGCTCCAATAGTGCAATACGCGATGATAGATAAAGACGGCCCAACCGGCGGATATTTTAGCGACTACGGCGTAACGCCTTGGTAACCGTCAGCGCTTCAGTACTATCTTTAAACAAGAAAAGCCTTCCATTCGGAAGGCTTTTCTTGTTATGTATTGTGAGATTATAACTTCCCGATCTCCTGAACCAGGTCGATCAGTTTGTTTGAGTAACCCCACTCGTTATCATACCATGATACAACTTTAACAAAGTTATCGTTAAGTGCAATACCAGCTTTAGCATCAAAAATTGAAGTGCGTGAATCGCCTTTGAAATCTTCTGACACTACTTCGTCCTCAGTGTAACCAAGGATGCCTTTCAATTCGCCTTCAGATGCTTCTTTCATAGCTGCTTTAACAGCATCGTAAGAAGTAGCAGTTTTTAAACGAACTGTTAAGTCAACTACAGAAACGTCTGCCACAGGAACGCGGAATGACATACCGGTAAGTTTACCTTTAAGCTCAGGCAATACCAAACCTACGGCTTTAGCAGCACCTGTAGATGACGGGATAATGTTCTGGTATGCGCCACGGCCGCCTCTCCAGTCTTTTGCAGACGGACCGTCTACAGTTTTCTGAGTTGCAGTAACCGCGTGGATAGTGCTCATCAAGCCTTCTTCGATACCGAATTTATCGTTCAATACCTTAGCGATAGGGGCCAGACAGTTAGTAGTACATGAAGCGTTAGAAACGATATTCTGATCTGCTTTTAATTGTTTGTGGTTAACGCCCATTACAAATGTAGGGGTGTCATCTTTCGCAGGAGCGCTCATCACAACTTTCTTTGCACCGGCATCGATGTGTTTCTGAGCAGTTTCCTGGGTAAGGAATAAACCGGTTGATTCGATGATCACTTCAGCACCAACTTCATCCCATTTAAGGTTTGCAGGGTCTTTTTCAGCAGTAACGCGGATGGTTTTGCCGTTAACAACCAGGTGGCCACCTTCTACAGCAACCGTACCTTTAAACTGACCGTGGGTTGAATCGTACTTAAGCATGTAAGCCATGTAATCAGGCTCTACAAGGTCATTGATACCAACAACTTCAACGCCTTCTCTTTCGATAGCAGCGCGGAAAGCCAAACGGCCGATACGGCCGAAGCCGTTAATTCCTATTTTCATGATTTTTTAATTTTTATTAGAATAATACGTCAACAAATTATTTATGGGCTCTTTTACTATCCCTGCAATTTGCAGACCACTTGCGTTTGCAGCCTCTTGCAGGTACTCCTGAAAGTTATAAGCTACCGATCCGGCAAAATGAACCGGTGCCCCGGGGTGCTCTTGCGACAAAGGTAACAAATAGGTATTAATCAGCTTAGTAAATCCTGTTTTAATGATATTGCTCAGATAAACGTCGCTTTTGTTCTCTACAAAAAAATCGCTAAAACCGCTCAGATATAAAGCCGGCTGTTTTTGGCGATACACTTTTTCCAGCAGGGTTTTGCGGTCGGCGTTGTACTGATGAATGAATTTTTTACGCAGGTTTGCCGGTAAAGACTCATTCATAAAGCTCTTAATCAGCTGTTTACCCAGCCAGTTGCCAGAGCCCTCATCAGCCAAGATGTAACCCAGGCCGTAGTTGTTAGGCTTTACCTTTTTGCCATCATACCAGGCTGCGTTGCTGCCGCTTGCACAAATACTTACGATACCTGGTTTGTCACGGCAGCAGGCAATTGCGGCTGCAGCAATGTCATGCTCTACAGTCACTTTGGCAAACTTAAAAAAGGATGAAAGTGCGTTCTGCACAACCTGCTTTAGCTCCGGCGAGGATGCCCCTGCACCAAAGAAGTAGATACGTTTAATCTCTTCGGCGTGGTGTATCAGGTTGATGTTGCGGTTGAGTAACTGAACGATATATTTTTCATCGTTAAAATAAGGGTTTATAGCATTGGTGTTAAAGGACGCAACTACGCGTTCTTTATCAGCCAGCCGCCAGCCGGCATTGTTCGATCCGCTATAAACTACTGCTAACATTTATATGGATAAGATTTCAGACATCTGCATCAGATCTTCCTCAAGTTTAAACTGATGCTGTGTTAAAGCCTCCTCAAGCGAGGTAAGTTTAATGTGATTTGCCTCAAGCCCAACCATCTTTTGTGTTTCGCCATTTATGAGCGCGTTTACCGCTGCAAAACCAAGGCGGCTGCCCAAGATTCTATCAAATGCGGAAGGGCTACCACCACGCTGCAGGTGGCCAAGAATGGTTACCTTAATATCATAGAACTTAACCTGCTTGCGTACAGCTTCGGCCAGATCATATACGCCACCGCTTTTATCGCCCTCGGCAACGATAACGATGCTTGATGATTTTTTATTGAATTGACCGGCCTTCAGGTTCTCTATCAGGTAGTCGATAGCTGTTGCACGTTCGGGCAGCAAGATCGCCTCCGCACCGCAGGAAATACCAGCGCGTAATGCAATGGCACCCGAATCGCGGCCCATTACTTCGATAAAGAACAGGCGGTCATGCGCGTCTGCAGTGTCACGGATCTTGTCGATAGCCTCGATAACGGTATTGGTAGCCGTATCGAAACCAAGCGTATACGTCGATCCGTAAAGGTCATTATCAATAGTGCCCGGTACACCTATCACCGCAATATCCTGGAACCGTTTAGAGAAGCGCAGCGCACCTGTAAAGGTACCGTCGCCACCAATCACTACTAAGCCGTCTATCCCTTGTGCTTTTAGGTTATTGTAAGCCAGCTCCATACCTTCATCAGTACGGAAAGGCAGGCAACGCGCTGTTTTAAGAATGGTGCCGCCAAGGTTAAGGATATTACTTACCGAGCGGTTGTTCATGTCGTACATGTCATTATCTATCATACCCTGATAGCCCTGGCGAATACCAACAACCTGTAACTTATTATAGATGGCAGTACGTACAACAGCCCGGATGCATGGGTTCATGCCCGGTGCATCGCCGCCGGAGGTAAGTACTGCTATTTTTGAAATTTTACGCATATTTACACATGTAAACTTGTAGGGACGAATATAGGGTGTCAGAATTACACACCATTATTTTATTTTATATTTTTGGATTACCTTGTAAGGCTCTATATTTAAAAAGTTAACCTAAAACACATCAACCTTTGGAAGTAAAGTTACCTACATTTGAGTCAGTATTCTCTATCGACTGCGTGATTTTTGGCTTTGAGGCGGGCGAGCTGAAGATATTGCTGATAGAGCGTAACGAAGAGCCGTTTAAAGACTGGCTTGCTTTGCCGGGCTACATTGTTGAGCAGGACGAAAGTATTGACGATGCCGCCGAGCGTATCCTTTACGAGCTTACCGGCCTGCGCGATCTGCACATGCAGCAGTTTCACACCTTTGGTGAAGTAAAGCGTCACCCACAGGGTCGCGTAATCACTGTTGCTTACTATGCGCTGATCCGCATTAACGGGCAAAAGGAATTGAAGCCGGTATCGCAATATGCAAAATCTGCGTTCTGGCACCCGGTAAACGATCTGCCTAAGCTCGCCTTTGACCATACCGAGATCTTCCAGACGGGCTTTAACAAGATCCGCCGCAGGCTAAATTATCAGCCGATAGCTTTTGAACTACTTCCGGAGAAGTTCACCCTTACCCAGCTACAGTCCTTATACGAAGCTGTACTGAATAAAAAACTGGATAAGCGCAACTTCCGTAAAAAGATGCTGAGCTACGGGTTCCTGAAGGAACTGGACGAAAAGCAAAAAGGTGTTTCATACCGTGCTGCCAAGCTTTACAAATTCGACCGCCGCAAATACGCCAAGATATTCCAAAACGAGTTGAACCTGGTGCAGTAGGGACATTGCAGTTTGCATTCACCCTTTGATATCAAACTTGAATGATCATTATATAAAAAGAGAGGCCGGAAATATTTCCGGCCTCTCTTTTTATGTTTAGCAAAGCGGTAAGCTATTTTGCAAACCGCCCGTTGTAATTATAAGCTGCTTGGCGCTAACTCCAAATGGTATTTTACCAGGCTATCTATAGGGGAGCGGATGATGTTACCAACCGCCATGCCGTTTTCTGTAACCACTTCCTCCAGGACGTTACGGAAATTGTAACCTACAGATCCGATACAGTTAAAGGTATATTTTTGATAATCAGGGTAGTGTACTACCAGGTTCTTGAAGAAATCTTCAAAAGAGGTACGCACCAGGTTACGAGAATACTCAATGTTCACATTGTTATCGTAAACAAACTTGCTGAAGCTTGCGCAGAAACGGTTTGCACGTGGTTGGGTGTAAACTATCTCGTTGATGTCGTCAGGTGTATATTTAAATTCTTCCCAGAAAGCTGCACGCACTGCCTCAGGCATGTAACCACGCAGGTAGTCGATCAACAGTTTTTTACCAATGTAGCACCCGCTGCCTTCATCACCAAGGATGTAAGCGCCGGAGTCGATATTGTTAATGATATTCTTACCATCGTACAGGCAAGTGTTGGTACCTGTACCAAGGATAGCAGCAAAACCTTCGTTGTTGCCAAGCAATGCACGTGCAGCAGCCAGCAGGTCATGACCTATGTTCACTTTTGCAGTGGTAAAAACCGCTTCCATGGCCTCTTTAACCTGATCGCGCTTTTCGTCGGTGCTGCAGCCGGCGCCGTAGTAGTTCACTTCGGTGATCTTGTCCTTCTCAAGATCGGTGGGCAGGCTTTCGTTTAATGATTGAATGATGTATTCTTTAGGAGCAAAGTAAGGGTTATATCCCTCTGTATTGAAATACACTTTTTTACCTTCTTCAGTAACCAGGCACCAATTGGTTTTGGTAGAGCCACCGTCAGCGATTATGATCATAAATTAATGAGTTTTTAAAAAATTGGTTAAAAGTATGATTAACTTATTGTAAAAAAAACACTTGCTATACCAGCACTGCTTTTTTGTGAAAAGCATAGCTTAAAAAGGTTTTTGATGCAAATAATCAAACTTTTTAAACGTTTTTATACAACTTTAACGCCTGTTAGAACTGATATGCTTGCTGCCTGATGTTAAATCGCTGCCACAAGTTGTACGTAATAAGGCGTTCCACAATTATATATAATATTTTATCAAATGTTAACATAACATTATGGCAACATCAAAACGAATTGCTGTTGGTGATTATGGTATAAATTACGATATTTGCGCCTTTAATGCCGTTCGGCATTGCGGTCCCATAGCTCAGCTGGATAGAGCAACAGATTTCTAATCTGTCGGTCTCAGGTTCGAATCCTGATGGGATCACTTACCACCAATCAAAAACAGGCTTCCTGATATCAGGAAGCCTGTTTTGTTATTATAGCACGCTTTTCTGACAACAACTTGCCTAATCCCGGAAAATGCTTCACTATCACTTGTAGCCATCAAACAAGGAGATCCCATAGATCAGCAAGGGAAGTTTTGGTAAGAGCTTTCCAGATTTATCGCGCTGTTGCTTAATATTGACTTGTAGTTAAAATATCTTCTCGATTTTCGTTATTTTTGATGACCCTTTATAACGTTTAAGCATTTGAGATCGATTGCCCTAATTATCTTCCTGGCGCTCTGCCCGTGTATTTTACTTGGGCAAAACAATGAATTTCAGTTCTCCAAGCTTGACATAAGTCATGGTCTGTCACATAACCAGGTTAACTGCATCTTTAAAGACAGTAAGGGCTTTATGTGGTTTGGTACTTTATCGGGGCTTAATAAATACGATGGTTACAAGGTTAAGGTGTTTAAGCACATCAATGGCGATACCACCAGCCTTAACGATGATTTTATTGTAACCATTAACGAAGGCCCGGACAAAAAGATGTGGATTGAAACCCGCAACGGGTTTAACATCTACGATCCTTCTACCGAAAAATTTAGTCGCGATGTGGGCAGCTACCTGCAATCTATACACATTCCCTCACAAAACTTAACTGGTGTTAAAAAAGACCGCTTTGGCGTGTTCTGGTTTCTTAACTCCGTTACAGGTCTATATAGGTACAATGCCACTACCCGCAAAACCACTCATTTAAGCAACAGGGCAGGCGATGGCAAATCTATCTACAGCAATACCGTTGCAGACCTGGCATGCGACGCCCGTGGCGACGCCTGGCTGGTGTATAACACCGGTATAATTGAACGGCTGGATACTATAAGTTATCGTGTGAATTTTCGCAAACAACTGAGCGCACTCCCGGCTGGCCTCAATACGGGATATCGCGTTTTTATTGATAACCAGGACGATGTTTGGGCCTTTGTACCCACCTATTCGTCGGGCGTGTATTACTTTAATATACGTACCAACAATTTCAGGCATTTGGATAAAGGCGTTGGAAAGGGCGGTTTAAATACGAATGTTATCTCTAACCTGATACAGGACGACAAAGGCCGCATCTGGATAGCTACCGATCATGGCGGCATTAACCTTCTCGATAAAAAGGATTTTTCCGTTAAATATATCCTAAACCGTGAGGATGATTATAAAACCATAGGCCAAAACAGTATCATACTGCTTTATAAAGATAACGCCGGGATAATTTGGGTAGGTACATACAAACGAGGGCTCAGCTATTATCATGAGAGCATTATCAAATTCCCGCTGTATACCCATCACGTTTCCGACCCGGCAAGTTTATCGTTCAGCGACGTTAATAAGTTTATTGAGGATAAGTACGGCAATCTTTGGTTAGGTACCAATGGTGGCGGCCTTGTTTACTTCAACCGCAAAACAGGCAGCTTTAAACGCTACATGCACAACGCTGCCGACCCCAACAGCCTTACCAATAATGTTATCGTGAGCATGTATCTTGATCATGAGCAGCAGCTTTGGATAGGTACATACTTTGGTGGCTTGGATAGGTTTGACGGAAAAACGTTCAAACACTACCGGCACAACGACAACATTCCCGGCAGTATTTCTGAAGACAGGATCTGGTCCATTCTGGAAGACTCTGATAACAACCTTTGGGTAGGGACACTTGCCGGCGGTTTAAATCTGCTGGACCGAAAGACGGATAAATTTACCCATTTCCGTTTCACGCCGGGTGTGAACAATGCGCCGCACTCCAATTATATATCCGCATTGATGGAGGACAAGCGAAAGAATTTGTGGATAGTAACCGCTTTTGGGGTTGATGTGCTTAACCGGGAAACAAACCAGTTTTCGCACTACATACATGATGATAAGGATCCTAAAAGCCTGATCAATAACAACACCAATAATATTCTTGAAGATAGCGGCGGCCTTATCTGGATAAGTACGCGGGAGGGGATAAGCATTTTTGACCCGACTGCAGGCAATTTCACCAACTTGTCTAAAAAAGATGGCTTACCGGATAATACTATTATAGATATCCGCGAGGACGACCAGCGCAATATATGGGTAAGCACGCCAAACGGACTCTCTAATATTCTGGTCAACCGAACTAACAAGAAGTTACGATTCACCTTCCGCAACTATAACGAGAAAGACGGCTTGCAGGGCCGTGAATTTACGCCATACTCATCTTACAAAACGCGCAGCGGAGAGCTGATCTTTGGTGGAGGAAATGGGTTCAATATCTTTAGGCCGTCAGAACTGCATAACAGCAAAACGGCACCTAAGCTGCTTTTTACTGATCTTCAGGTCTTTAACAGAAGCGTAGCCATTGGCGAGAAGATCTACGGTGAAGTCATTTTGCCGCGGTCGATTTCCGAGGTAAGCGAAATTACCTTAAAGCACAATGAAAACGTATTCTCAATAGAATTTGCAGCCTTAAATTACTTCGACCCGGATAAGGTTAAGTTCGAATACATGATGGAGGGCTTTAATAAAAGCTGGATAACTGCAGACAATGTCACCCGCCGTGCAAGCTATACCAATCTTGATGCCGGGGATTATACATTTAAGGTACGAGCATCTAATCCGGGGTTTTGGGCGAGTAAGGAGATCCGTCTGCATGTAACTATTCTTCCCCCGTTCTGGAAGACTGCCTACGCTTACATTTTTTACCTGTTAGCCTTCCTCGGCACACTTTTTTATATCCGCCATCGCGGTATCAAAAAACTTAGAACGCAATTCTTGCTGGAAAAGGAACGTGAGGAGACGCAGCGCTTGCATGACCTGGACCTAATGAAGATCAAGTTCTTTACAAACGTCAGCCATGAGTTCCGTACGCCGCTGTCGCTCATTATGGCACCGGTGGATAGGATAGCGAAACAAGTGTCTGATCCGGACGTGAAAAACCAGCTCCAGCTGGTAAACCGTAATGCAAAACGCTTGCTTAACCTGGTAAATCAACTGCTCGACTTCCGTAAAATGGAGTACCAGGAGCTTAAGTTGCATAAACGACCGGGAGATATCATCACCTTCATAAAAGACTTGTCCTATTCATTTACTGACGTTGCCGAGCAAAAAGGTATTCGTTTTGTTTTTGACACCGAAGTTGAAGACTTCTACACCAACTTTGATCATGACAAGATCGAAAGGATATTGTTCAATTTGCTTTCTAATGCCTACAAGTTCACCCATGCAGGCGGGCAGGTAAGCGTGCTGCTAAGTGCGGACATTAGCGCCGAAGATCGAAGCGGCAAACTGGTAATTAAAGTGATCGATACAGGCATCGGTATCGAGCGTGACAAGCTTCAGCGGATATTTGAGCCGTTCTTTCAGAATAATTTGCCCGGCAGCATGCTTAACCAGGGAAGTGGGATCGGTCTGTCGATCACGAAGGAGTTTGTGGCATTGCATGCGGGTGAACTGCAGGTAGAAAGCGATTTTAACCAGGGAAGCTGTTTTACCGTGATTTTGCCATTGCCGCTGTTAGACAGAACAACCTTTACAGATACACTGGTTAGCCTGCCACATTCTGTTGATGCGTTTGAAATAACCGCCCGCAAAAAACAGCCTGCCAAAGACAGCCGTGATACAAAGAAGCCAACGGTGCTGCTGGTTGAGGACAACGAGGATTTTCGCTTCTATCTGAAAGAGAACTTAAAGGACTCGTTTAACATAATTGAAGCCGAAGACGGGAAAAAGGGGTGGCAAAAGGCCCTGGCGCAGCACCCTAATCTTATCGTAAGCGATATCACTATGCCGGAGATGAACGGCATTGACCTTTGTCTGAAGATCAAGAGCGATAAGCGGACGTCCCACATCCCGGTAATATTACTAACCGCAGTATCCGGCGAAGAAGAGCAATTGAAAGGGCTGGGCACAGGAGCCAGCGATTACATGACCAAGCCATTCAACTTTGAGATCCTGGTCTCTCGTATAAAAAATATCCTAAGCCAGCAGGAGTACATGCGCAAAACCTACCAAAAACAGGTAGATGCTAAGCCGACCGAATTGCACGTCGATTCGCCCGATGAGTTATTTATTAAAAAGGTGCTTGGCCTTATCGATACCAATATTCCGAATCCAAACTTTTCAGTAGAGGAGTTAAGTAGCGATATGTTTGTGAGCCGTTATACCCTATACAAGAAGATTCTGCAGATGACCGGTAAAACGCCCAATGAGTTGGTACGCCAGATGCGTTTAAAACGAGCTGCGCAATTGCTCGAGACGGGTCACCTTACTATTTCACAGATCGCAAACAAGGTGGGCTTTAAAAGTCAGAAATACTTTGTTAAAACCTTCAAAGCTGAATTCAATACCATCCCATCTAAATACGCTGACAGCTTTAACGAAGAAGAGCTGCATTAGCATTTTTGGAACTTTCTCCGGTTCGGCAAGAGCTTGCGTTATGATCACTAAAATATAATCAAGTTTTTCGTTTTCCCTGTGATACTATTCCGGCTGTTTAGTAGGCTACTTGTTATATTTTGGGTGCACATTTGTATCTATCATCGTAGTTTCTCTTTAATATTCGATAATAAACAACTGATTTATAATGATTTATGCAGGGTTGACATTTGTGACCCTATATATCCACAACCGGGCTCACAATACGATATAATTTTAACCCCATAATCAAATGCACCATAACTAAGAGTTTAAGTTGTGGCGTTTTTATAAACCCGAAGAGCCAATATTTTCCTGATTCAACAACGCAATGCAGTTATAAGCGCAGCCTGTAAGAGGACTTGTTACGCTTGTACTATCACTGCACTGAATCTTTTTTTGAAACCAATTATCAAACTAATCAATACAATTTAAACAACCATTATGAGGAAAATTCTACGAATAGCGTTGCTGTTTGCTTCCTTTTTTGTTTGCGCCCGAAGTATGGCACAAACAGGCAGCACGGCAATAAGGGGAACAGTGTCCGACGAGAAAGGCGTTACCCTGCCGGGCGTAACCGTAACAGTTAAGGACGCACAGGCAAATGCCATTACTGATGTAAACGGTAATTACACCATTAATGTTCCGGCAGCAGGCAAAGTGCTTGTATTTAGCTTTATCGGTATGCAGCGCCAGGAGGTTACCATTGGTGCACGTACTGTTGTAAACGTAACCCTAACCAGTTCTGTGACTGCATTAACAGACGTAAACATTGTAGCTATTGGCTACGGTACACAGCGCAGGCAGGATGTAAACGGTGCGATATCATCTGTTAAGGCATCTGATATTGCAAATATTCCGCAGCCGAGCGTTGACCAGTTGCTTCAGGGTAAAGCTGCCGGTTTAACCATCACGCAAAACACCGGTGCACCAGGTAGCTCTACATCGGTAAGGGTACGTGGTGTTACTTCGTTAAGCGGTACCAACGAACCTCTTTACGTAATTGACGGTGTTGCCATCTCCGGCGACGCACGCAACCAGTCAACCAGCGGCCGCTCACCTTTAAATAACCTTGTAAACAATGATCAGTCGGCAGTGAGCCCATTGGCGTTGCTTAACCCTACCGATATAGAGTCTATAGATGTATTGAAGGATGCATCTGCAACGGCAATTTACGGTAACAGGGCTGCCAACGGTGTTATCATCATAACAACCAAACGCGGTAAAACAGGCAGCGCACGTGTTGGCTATGACGGCTATTATGGCTTTCAGGAACAGGGCAAGTTTTTAAAAATGATGAACCTGCAGCAGTACGCTACCCTGCAAAACGCCATTGCCGACGTGCAAGGCACACAGCGCAGGGGCGAGTTTGCCAACCCTGAGCTTTTAGGCAACGGAACCAACTGGCAGGACGAGATCTTCCGTACCGCTCCAATGCAGAACCATACCGTTTCAATTTCAGGTGGTAAAGAGGGTGTAGATTATTACATATCTGGTGGCTATCTGAAGCAGGAAGGTACCATTCTTGGTAACGACTTCAATCGTTTTAACTTCCGTACTAATGTGAACGGACAGGTAAAGGACTGGTTTAAAGTAGGAGCCGTGCTTTCAGGTAACCGCAGCAAGCAAAACGTTTCAATCGGCGATAACAATGGTGTTATTTACGGCGCATTATTGAGCGCGCCTGATCAGGCTGTACGTAATGCAGACGGTTCTTTCACAGGCCCGCTTCCAGAAGCTAACCAGCAAGGCGGCCAGATAAACCCGGTTGCCCGCGCCCTGGATATCTACAATAATCTGGTACGCAGCAACTTTAACGGTAGCTTGTACGGTGATCTGCGTTTTTACAAAGATTTGTCTTTACGTTCAGAGATCAACGGTGACTTTAACTGGTCTAACAATAAAATATTCCAGCCATCTTATGCATACGGTCCGCTTTTCGTTAACCCGACAGCAAAACTGAATGTGTACAATGCCAACTCTGTATTCTGGAGCTGGAAAGAATATCTGAATTACAACCACACCTTCGGTACAAAACACGCGGTAACCGGCTTGTTAGGTTATGAAGTGTTAGAGTCTACCTGGGGTGGTATTGATGCAGGTGTACAAAACTTCCTGAGCAATGATCTGAGGACACTTAATCTTGGTGATGCTAAAACAGCAACCAACGGTGAGTACCAGGGCAGCCAGTCACAGGAATCTGTTTTTGCACGTGGTGTATATACCTACAATAACCGTTACAGCATCACAGCAACTATCCGTCGTGACCGTACATCAAAATTTGCTGAAAACCACCAGGTTGGTTACTTCCCGTCTGCAGCAGTATCATGGCGTTTGTCTGAGGAGCCTTTTCTTGCCGGCATAAAAAAGGTAGCTGATAACATTAAGCTAAGGGCAGGCTACGGTGCTGTAGGTAACCAAAATGTGCCTAACTACCTTTACGGTTCTGCACTTACACCGGTTACTACAGGTTTAGGCACAGGTTTTACGGTAGATAAAGTTCCTAACGCAAACCTTGAGTGGGAAAAAGCAGTACAGGTAGATGTAGGTGTGGATTTCACCCTGTTCGGCCGTATCGACGGTAGCTTTGACTATTACCGCAAAACATCTAAAGACTTTTTATTCCAGCCAGGCTTACCAGCATTCCTGTTAGGCCAGCCGGCAGAATATTCCGGAACCGGGGTTATTGCACCGGCCTATGTAAACGCAGGTAAGCTTACCAATAACGGTTTTGAGTTCACCTTGAACTCACGCAATATTGTTGGCAAAGATTTCCGTTGGAACACCACCGTTATCTTCTCCAAATACAAGAACATGGTTAGCTCACTTGCTAACGGTGTGCAATTCATCAACCGCAGCGTGGGCGTAAGCTTCCTGAATTTGCCGGTTACACGTACAGTAGTAGGTGGCCCTGTTGGTCAGTTCTACGGCTACAAGGTTAAAGACATCTTCCGTACAGCGGATCAGTTAAGAGATGCGCCTATCCAGTTTGGCCGTCCGGTAGCTAACAATTCAGGCGGTACTTTCCTGGGAGATATCCAATATGAGGATCTTAATGGCGATAACAAGATAGATGAAGCCGACCAGACATTTTTGGGCAGCGGTAACCCTAAATTCACTTACGGTATCACCAACACTTTCAACTATAAAGCGGTAGATTTCTCGTTCTTCCTGAACGGTTCTTACGGTGCCAAGATCTTTAACGTGCTTAATTATTCAATTGCAGGTTTATCAGGCCCTTACCAAAACCAACTGGCATCAACAGCCAACTTCTGGTCGCCAACTAACACCACTTCAAACATTCCAACGCCACGAGGCGGTGATAACCCCAACCTGAAAAACTCAGACAGGTTTATCGAAAGCGGTTCATTCCTGCGTGTACAAAACGTTAGCCTGGGTTACACCGTACCAACACAATGGTTGCGTAAGGTGAAGCTAAACAGGCTGAGAGTTTATGCAAGTGGCCAAAACCTTTACGTATTCACGCCATACAAAGGGCTTGATCCGGAGATTGGTTCTGTAAATCAGGACGCATTTTTAACTGGTATAGATGTGGGCAGGTATCCGTCTGCACGAACCATCACCTTTGGTATTAACGCTGAATTTTAACCAATTAGACGACTTTTATAATGAAAACATATATAAAATACTTCATTGGTCTTACAGTTGCAACTGGGTTAACCACCAGCAGCTGCAAAAAAGACTTCTTTAATCGTCCGCCGCAGGACGCGATAACGCTTGATAGCTATTATCAAACAAATGACCAGGTTTTGGCAAGCACTAATGCACTTTACAGTGCAACCTGGTTTGGCTGGTGCGGTAAAGCAGGCTGGTCCATCACAGATCTTAGCGGTGGTAACGGCCGTACATATTCATCAGATGTGGTGAATTTTTCAAACTTCTCTGTAACGGATGCCAACTTTGAGTTGGGCGGTGCATGGAACTCGCTGTTTATCGTAGTGGCGCAGGCAAACGCGCTCATCAATAACCTGCCGACCAAAGTGCCGGCAAGCGTAAGCCAGTCGGTAGTGAACAATGCACTTGGCGAAGCACACTTGTTCCGGGCCTTGGCATACTTCCACCTTGTACGTACCTGGGGGCCGGTGCCTATTATCGAAAACAGCCTTGACTATGTAGACAACTACCAGATCAACACCAACAATGTTGCTGACGTATACAAGTTCATTGTAAACGACCTGAAGTTTGCTGAAGCAAATCTTACTCCGTCCGGGCCGCGTATAGGTAAATCATCTGGTCGTGTTTCCAGCGGATCAGCTTCGGCATTGCTTGCTAAAGTGTACCTGTACATGCAGGATTATCAAAATGCGCTTGCCCAGGCTAACAAAGTGATCAACAGCGGCGAGTTCAAACTTTACGGTGCTGATGTAGCAGGTAAAACTTTTAATGATCTTTTCCTTACAGCCAATAACAATAACGAAGAATCAATTATCCAGCTGCAATGGTCGGCAACTGGCGGTTACGGTAAAGGCAACCCAATGCAGGCATCTTTCGCATATAACTCAATCATTACCGGCACGGGCGATGGATACGGCGTACTTGCACCAACGTTTGATCTGCAGGATATGTATGATCCCGGTGACCTTCGCCGCAAAGCAACCATTATGCTTCCGGGCGATTTTTATCCGGAGATCAATTCAGACAAAGGTGGCTACACCCTTCCGGCTGATGCAAATTCTCAAGGGACACACGCACAGGTAAAAAAATACGTAGTAGGTACACCGGCAGATAACGGCGGCGTAAGCTCGGCACAATCGGCACCTAACAATACTTACATGATGCGCATGGCTGACGTTTATTTGATAAAAGCTGAAGCAATTATGGCTGGCGCAACAACCAGCTCTGATCCCGCGGCATTAGCAGCGATCAATAAGATCCGCAACCGTGCAGGCCTGGGCAATTTAACCGTGATCAGAAGGTTTTACACTATCCCTAATCCTAACCTGAGCAAGTATGGAGCTACACCACCAGCTGCGGTTCCGCAAACATTGCTGAGAGACGATATCCTGGATGAGAGAAGACGCGAATTTGCCTTTGAAGACGACTTTTGGTTTGATATTGGCCGTGCAGATGGCTTTGACAAAACATCGCATCCGATAGGTATCCGTCTTATAAAACAGCAGGACCGTGGTACTTCTGACAACAGCACGCCACCTGTACGTTATGCAAACGAGTTTAATGCAAACGTAACCGACGCCAGCTTCAGGCTGCCATACCCGGCTACCGAGGTTGCATCGAACCCTAAATTAAAAGAGGCACCAGTACCTTACGTTTTTAAATAATAGTACCATGAAAAAGATATTTAAACAAAATTCATTTTACTGGATGCTATCGGTATTGATGGCCTTCAGCTTTGCATCATGCAAAAAAGACGCTAACGAAAAAGGTGGCAAAGGTGCCCCAAAGATCGAACGCGTACGTTACCTGAGCAGAACAGATACTATCCCCGGTGTTTCGCACCCGGTAACGCTCGATTCAGCTAATGTATACGACGATATTAAGCTTGTCGGCTTTGATTCTACCGTTGTAAACGGCCGACTGAACACGCAATACGGTATAGTAGGAGAGAACCTGCTTAACACCACACAAGTGTTGGTAAACGGTAAGAAGGTATATTTTAACCCGGCATTGGTTACCGATAAGTTGATAATTTTTACGGTTTCTGCCGATGTGCCATTTGGCCCGGGTCAGTCAAACAAGCTTACAGTGGTTACCACACAGGGCCGCGTGGAGTTTGATTTCGGTATACTTCAACCCCCGCCTGTTATCACTTCATTCAATCCGCTTGCTGCAGGTACGGGCGACATCATCACCATTACCGGAAAGGTATTAGGCGGTGCAAGCTCAGTTAAGTTTGATGACGTTGAAGCTACCATCATAGGCACACCAACGGATACCGAGATAAAAGTTGCTGTTCCGCCGGGCGTGGTACAAGCGTACATTTTTGTAACTACGGCAGGTGGTACTACCAAGTCGGCTGCTGCTTTCGGCTTCAAATCGCTTATTTACGACGAGGCATTGCAGAACGGTTGGGGTAATTATGACGGTTACGGCAGCACACGTAACTTTAAAAGCACTGATCATCCTAAACGCGGCACTTATGCCATTGCAACTACTGTAGATAATGGTTACGGTGCTTTGCAGATAGGCTACGGCGGCGCAACGCTTAACGCTAAAACAGCCGGTTTTACTGCGCTTAAGTTTTCGATCTACGGCGGTGCCGGTATAAAAGACGGCGATAGGGTGCGTGTTGTGATCAACGGTGGTTACGGCGATGGCGTAAGCGTTGTAGTGACCATGAAGGCAGGTGTATACACAGATTACACCATTCCGCTGAGCCAGCTTGGCGACCCGAGCACTATAAATGAATTCGTACTGCAAACGCAGGGTACTGCCGCCCCGGCAACCTTCTATGTAGACGATCTGGGTTTTATATAGTTGATTTATTGATTTGATCTCCATCACCGGCCGCAGTGGCTGGTGGTGGTTTTTTAAACTTAAAAAAGCTTTATATGAAATTACCTTTTTATATAATTTTTGGTCTGCTTTTGACTATAGTCACAAGCGCCAGCGCCCAAAAAAACCTGATCGCTAACGGTAGTTTCGAAGATGACTTGTTTGAATGGAACGGTGCCGATAAAGCGAAGATCACTCCATGGGACAAAACTTCAGGTAAGAATAGCTGTGCCATTATTGTACCCAACACCAGCAACTGGATAGGCCTCGACCAGAATTTCCGTATACCAAAAGGTGCAGCAGGACTGGAATTTTCAGCGTGGCTTAAAGCTGTCAATGTAGTAAGAGGAGACAATGAATGGATGGGCGCGATCTTCAGTGCAGAGTTCTTAGACAAGGCAGACAAGAAGATAGGTGAGGCAACAAACATTGCCCGCATGACCGGAGATACCAACTGGGAGCAGGCTGTAAAGGCAGTTAAGGTTCCGGCTGGAGCCGTTAAGTGCAGGATATTACTGGCAATGGGTTATGCATCCGGCACGATGCTGATAGATGACGTTAAAGCCAGGGTAATAAGTGACGAGGAGGCCGCAAAGCTATAGCGGCTACAGTGAAGATGATGAATGGCAATAACGTGATGCAGGAAATCACACCGCTTACCCCTGATGATTGCTTTACAATTGTCAGACGGGAGAAAAAAGCGTTTGATTTTCCTTTGCATCACCATACCGAGTACGAGTTAAACTTTTTGGTTGGTGCGCAGGGGGCTAAACGGGTAGTTGGCGGCCACATAGGCGTATTGGATGATGTGGAGTTAGTGCTGATAGGCCCTAACGTTTATCATGCCTGGTTTAACCACCAGTGCCGCAGCGAGACTATTACGGAAGTTACCATCCAATTCCATAAAGACCTGTTTGATGATAAGTTTCTGAATCGCAACCAAATGGCCTTTATCAGAAATATGCTTGAACTTGCTCAACGGGGCATATCCTTTCATCGCGATGCCATACTAAAGGTAAAAGAGAGGTTACTGGCGCTCGACCAAAAGAAAGGTTTTGAATCGGTATTAGAACTGTTATCTATCCTGCACTCCATATCTGTCGCGCCGGGCATGAAGCCCTTATCTGATCCTGCTTTTGGCGAGGAAAAATTCAGTTATAGAAGCCAGCGGATTGAAAAGGTGTACCAGTACATGAACGCCAATTACACTAAGGTGATCACGCTTGCCGAGGTTGCTAAGGTAGTAAGTATGCCTGAAGCGTCGTTCAGCCGTTTTATCAAAAAAAGTACAGGCAAAACATTTATCGACAGCCTTAACGAGATACGGCTTGGCCACGCGTCGCGCATGCTGATAGATAGCAGCAGTACTGTGTCAGAGATCGCTTATAAGTGCGGTTTCAATAACATTTCAAACTTCAACAGGATCTTTAAAAGGAAAAAATTCTGTATCCCAAAGCAATTCAGGGAAACCTACACCGGGAACAGGATCTTTGTATAAATGCCTTTGGCTTGTTGCTTAATCATCCTAAAATGAAAAACACTTTACGATTTTTTGCGCTGGCCGCACTGGCCTCGTTTGCATTGCAATCATGCAAAAAGGATAGCAAGCCGGCAAACCCTTCCGTGCCGGGTACAACAACAGGTAACCCGGAAGTGATCATTCCCCCGACTGATCCAGCAATAGCTGCTACACAAGGTTTTTTTCTGGACGATTGGCAGCCACGGACATTCACTACACCCGGCGCAACTACGTCTGCACCAGTGCTTGCCTCGAGCACGATCGTTGCCACCGTTGATGTAAGCAAGGTGATCACCAAGGTTTCAAAATATGTGTTTGGCAACAATACTAACCCGTACATGGGCCAGTATGTGACCGAGCCGGTGCTAATGAATAGCATAAAGCAATTATCACCAAATGTATTGCGCTTTCCAGGCGGTAGCTTATCAGATATTTACTTTTGGGATGGCAATATACCTGCTGATGCACCGGCACAATTGCTGAACAGCTCGGGGGTGTCATCTGATGCAGGATATTGGTTGGGCAATCGAACCGATAGCTGGACCTTCTCGCTTGACAACTACTACAAGGTACTGCAGGAGACAAACAGCACGGGGATAATTACCGTCAATTATGGCTATGCAAGATATGGCACCGGTGCCGACCCGGTAGCTAATGCGGCACATGTTGCCGCACAGTGGGTAAGGTACGATAAGGGCCGCACTAAGTTTTGGGAAGTAGGTAACGAAAACTTCGGCAACTGGGAGGCCGGGCATCGTATCAATACTACGGCTAATAAAGATGGCCAGCCGCAGACCGTTACAGGTGCCTTGTATGGTAGGCATTTTAAGGTGTATGCTGACTCCATGCGGAAAGCAGCTGCAGAGGTTGGCAATACTAAAATTAAGATCGGCATCGTGTTGACTGAGGCGGACGAGCGCGGCAATACCTCTACCATTGTGCCAAACTGGAACAATGGTGTATTACAGCAGGCGGGCAACTCGCCCGACTTTTTTGTGGTACACAACTATTATACACCATATAACCAAAACTCAAGTTCGGATGCGATCCTGGCAACTGCTCCGGCGGTTACGGCAAACATGATGGATTGGGTAAAAACGTCCGCCCAAAATGCCGGTGTAACAATGAAGCCGGTTGCTCTTGACGAGTGGAACATCTTTGCAAGCGGTTCAAAACAAATGGTATCAAACGTAGCCGGTGTACATGCTGTGACAGTACTTGGCGAACTACTGAAGAACCAGTTTAGCATGGCCAGCCGCTGGGATTTGGCGAACGGTTGGGAAAATGGCAACGACCATGGGCTTTTTAACATTGGCGATGAACCGGGCGCTGCCAAGTGGAATGCAAGACCTGCTTTTTATTACCTGTACTATTTTCAGAAATACTTTGGCGACCGGATGATCGGTTCGTCAGTAACTGGCAGTGCAGACATTTTAAGCTACGCCTCATCTTTCACCTCCGGGCAGGCAGGTACGGTGCTGGTGAATAAAGGCGCCACCGAAAAGACGGTAACCATCAGCTTTAAGAACTTAGCCGCAGGGAAAAAATACTATTATTTTACACTTAACGGCGGAACCGACAATGGCAATTTCTCGCAAAAGGTATCAGTGAATGGGAATGGTCCTTCTACAGCCACAGGCGGGCCGGCAAACTTTGCATCCGTTGCGGCCGTTGCAGGGGATATTACCGGAAACATTACGGTTACTGTCCCATCAAGAGGAGTTATATTTTTAGTAGCTGAAAGCAAATAAAGATTTATGAAACTAAAGAGCCTTGTCAAGGGAGTTATCGCGTTGTTGTTTGGCTTATCATTGTCAACCCCAACGTTTGCCCAAAACGATGGAACGGCGCCGGTAAAGGTTGGTAAAACGTCTGAGGCAACAGGTAACCTTGCGGCAACGCCGCCTATGGGCTGGAACAGCTGGAACACTTTTCAAACCCGTATAGATGAAAAATTACTGCGCGAAATGGTTGACGCCTACGTGGCATCGGGGATGCGGGATGCAGGGTATAAATACTTTGTGTTAGATGATGGCTGGATGGCCATGGAGCGCGATGCCCATGAAAACCTTGTTCCCGATCCTAAAAAGTTTCCTAACGGAATGAAGGCCTTCGCCGATTACGTACACAGCAAAGGACTCAAATTTGGATTGTATAACTGCGCGGGCACTAAAACCTGCGGTGGCTATCCCGGTTCACGTGGGCACGAGTACCAGGATGCGGTATTATACGCTTCTTATGGCGTCGACTTTCTGAAATATGATTGGTGTAATACCGATAGCCTGAACGCGCGTGAAGCCTACATCACGATGAGTTCTGCACTAAAGGCAACTAAACGCCCTATCGTTTTCAGCCTGTGCGAGTGGGGTAACCACCAACCATGGACCTGGGCTAAAGGCGTCGGCGAGCTTTACCGCACCTCGGGTGACATCGCCGCTAATTTTAATAAAGATAAACACATGGGCACCTGGAGCGCCCTCAGCGTAATGAATATCTTGGATAAGCAGGTAAACATTCGGCAGTTTAACGGGCCCAATCATTGGAATGACCCTGATATGCTTGAGGTTGGTAACGGCATGACCTACAGCGAAGACAAGGCCCATTTTACGATGTGGTGCATGTTAGCTGCGCCGTTAGTGGCAGGTAACGACCTCAGAACAATGTCTGCGCAGACCAAGGCGATCTTAACCAATAAGGAAGTGATCGCTATTGATCAGGATCCATTGGGCGTGGCAGCGTTCCGTTTCCAAATGGCGGATAGTGTGGAGCTTTGGGTAAAACCTTTGACCAATGATGAGTTCGCGATATGCTTCCTTAATAAAGGCGAAAAAGTGCAGAAACTCAATCTCAAATGGAGCGACCTTCCAATTAACCACAACGAATTGAAGATCGACCTTAAGAATGTCAGGTATGCGCTACGTGACCTGTGGACAAAAAAGTCGGCCGGTAACACCTCAAAAACCCTGAAAAGTGATCTTCCCGCGCATGATGTTCTGGTATTTAAACTGACAAAAAATTAGCCCCGGATGAAGTTTTCCTATTTTATATTCTCGGCGCTCTTGTGCGTATGTTCCTCGTTGGCAAAAGGGCAGTTATTACAGCCAAGCGATAAGCAAGCGACGAAAGAAACACGTGAGCTTTTCTATAGTATGCAGCGCCTGTTACCGGCAGGAAGCATATTCGGTCATCATGATGCCACGGCTTATGGTGTAGGGTGGAGGTTTGATGCCAATCGTTCGGACGTCAAAAGCGTCACAGGATCGTACCCGGCGCTTTATGGATGGGACCTGGCGAGAATAGAGCATGACAGCACGCGGGACATTAATGGCATTTCCTTTAAGCTGCAAGCGAAGCTGGTTCGTGATGCCTATGACAGGGGCGGCATCAACACATTTTGCTGGCACATGGACAACCCGCTAAATGGGAAAACGGCATGGGATACAACAAACAGGACCGTAAAAGAATTGCTGCCCGGCGGATCAGCCAACGCAGCCTACGCAAAGTTCCTGGATAGGGGTGCCGATTACTTATCTGATCTGAAAGGCGCAGATGGTGAGCAGATACCTATCTTATTCCGACCCTTTCATGAGCTGACCGGCAATTGGTTCTGGTGGTGTGCCAACACAAGTACCCCCGAGGAGTTTAAGCAACTGTGGCGGTTTACAGTTGACTATCTACGCAACAAGAAGAAACTCCACAATTTACTGATCGTTTATTCTGTAGCCGATTTTGAATCTGAAGCTGAGTTCATGGAACGTTACCCGGGGGATGATTATACAGACTTTATCGGTTTCGACAACTACTGCCGCGATGATGTACCAAAATTTAAGCGTAAGCTGGACGAGCGGTTGGCCATTGTAGATAAGATCGCAGCAAAAACTGGTAAGCTTGCGTGCCTTCCTGAAGTGGGCTATGAACGAATCCCACAAACTGATTGGTGGACAAATGTTTTGCTGCCGGTGATCACAAAATATAAAACGTCGTACGTGATGGCGTGGCGTAACGGCCGGCCTGACCATTATTACGCACCTTACCCGGGGCAGATAAGTGAGCAGGATTTTGTAAAGTTCTTTAACGATTATCGGTTATTATTCGAGAATAAGATATCACCGTTAAGTGTTTACGGTAAGCGAAACCCGGGAAATTAAAAGTCAACCACTTTCCAATAAGCTTTTTTAGGCTGCAGGTTTTGATCGAATAATAAAGGATAATCTTTTCGGCCTTTAACCGGGTGATCATCCAGCCAGGAATACTTATCGGATATATTCCAAAAGGTAACGCCGGTGATCACTTTTTTATATTTCCGCAGCACAGCAAAGATGCCTGCGTATTGATCGGCCTGCCGGTCAGTCATCGCTTTGGTAAGCTGTCCTGTTTCATCAGGGCGTTTACCGCGCGTTGCTGTTTCAGATGGATAAATGGATACATCCAGTTCGGTGATCTGAACCTGCAAACCAAGTGAGGCAAACCGGCTGATAGTTGTGCTGATTTCCTCCGGCGTTGGCTCATAAAAAGACCAGTGCGCCTGCAAGCCAACTGCCTGTACCGGTACCCCACGGTCTTTAAGCATTTTTAAAAGTTTATACACCCGCTCGCGTTTTTTCGGCCGCTCAGTGTTGTAATCGTTATAGAAAAGAACGGCTTTAGGGTCGGCTGCATGAGCATACTCAAAAGCTTTAATAATGTAGTCTTCGCCGCAGATCTGGTACCATAAAGAATTACGAAGGAATTGCGAGTCATCATCAGCGATTGCTTCATTAACCACATCCCAGGCATAAACTTTGCCTTTGTACCGGCTAACTACCGTCTCGATATGGCTTTTCAACCGCTTTAGCAACACCTCTTTGCTAACGCGGTTCCCGGCGTTATCCTCAAATATCCATTTGGGTGCCTGTTCGTGCCAGCATAGATTATGGCCTCTTACTTTTAGATGGTGCTGCTGCGCAAATGCTACTATCTCATCTGCTTCGCGCCAGTCGTAGCGGTTCTCTTCCGGATGGATGACCTCCATCTTCATTGCGTTTTCAGGCGTCAGGCTTCCAAAATTTTTAAGGATCAATGCTGACTCGCTGCTATCCTTTAGCGCCCGGGGAGACACCGCAACCCCTATGGGAAAATATTTGCGATAAGCTTTTTGAAGACCTATTGATGAATTCGTCTGGGCAAACAGATTGGCACTGAAAGTCTGCAGCAAAAGGATAAATAACAAACCACCAACCCTAACGAAGCTAGACAAGAAAGGCATATTAAATTGTGATTGCAAGCCAAGTTTTAACGTGCTTACTTTGTCATTGATTTTGTTCGATCCCATCTGTTAAATGAACCGTTCACGGCCATTTTTGTTGGTGATATTGAAGCTTTAGATAAGTGTATAAATAACTGCCTGATTTTGTAAATCCACATTCTACGGTCGAAACGAAAACCCAATAAAAATATAGCGTTTATATAAAGTCTTTCGGTTGATCAGAGATTGAAATATTCAAAAAGGGCAAACATCGATAAACCATGGTAAAAAATATAACATCGTTTGATAGCATTTTTACGTGCTTAGATTACAGTCATTTAAAACAATTCAAAATCCACGTTAATGATGTAACCTGGGGAAGCTATTTACTGGTTGGAGAAAAACTTGTGGTAATCTTTTTTGAGGGAGAACGTTTGATGATGACTGTGGCAACACATCTTTTTCATATCACAGAAAATACATCTGCTAAGATTGATGAGGTCGACACTTCTAAAAAGCTTTTCAAACTTTTTGAAAATGAGAACTTGTTAGTGGAATTCGAATATACTCTACATGATCCGCACTATAAAATCCCTCCTTTTGAATATTTGGATGAAGAGCAATACGATTGGGGATTATTTATATCTAATATAATCAACAACCACGCAAGGCAAAGTTTGATTATAGAGAATAACGTGTAACGCAAACTTTCGTTCAAATCCTATTGGGATCACAATCCCTTCTGCCCCGTTATATTTGTAAGTTCCGCTTAAGTGAGGTGAACGTTTCTTTAATGCGGAGAAATTTAATCTTTGTAAAACTTTTACTTACTCGAGCTATTATTATAGTAATCAAAGATTAAGATCATTGGTAAGTATTTGAAAGTCAATAATCATCCTATATGAAAAAGTTGATCACATTTCCGGCTGCTGTTCTAAGTTTTTTTCTGTCTGTTTGCGCAGTTAAGGCGATTGCCCAGGATGCACCTATCATGGCACTGGACCCAACGCTTATGGCTGGATGGACAGGAAATCTTGCCATCAGCAGTGGTTCGGCTGGCAAATCTGTATCTGCAGCAAAAACCAGCTTTCCTTACCGATCTACAGCTGCGCTACGGCAATCTGTGGTTAGTGATTTTGTTAAGCGTTTGCAAAGCCAGAGTCCAAAGGGCGCCCAGGCTGTCGCATCTGCATTTGGGCCGGGAAAGACTGATTACGGGACGATATATGCTCAAATGCTTAAAACATCGGCATTGAAGGATAATGATGCCGCAGACGCACTGGCGGGATTCTTTTTAGTAGGGTACCAGATAGTTAACAATGTTCCGGATGAGAAAGTAACCCCATCTATGGAACGGGCAGCAAGGGCCCAGGTAGCTGATATTTTATCGAAAACGAATAAGCTTAGCTCCGCCACCACCCGTGCACGTGCAGCTGAAGAAATTAAATTACAGACAATAGTTATGGCGCTGGGACTACAGGAAACTTTGAAGAACAACACAGTTGAATCCTACCGCAAAACCATTGCAAGTACTTACCAAAACCAGTATCACATCAACTTGTATCAGCTTCAACTTACAAATAGAGGTTTTGTGAAAAAGTAGCAATAACTCCCGTTATTAAATAGTTATACAAAGCCTCTCATTTATTGAGAGGCTTTTACATTTTACTAAATTTGAGATTTTCGTTATCACGTTCACTCGTACGATTCTAATTGAAGGTCTGCCTGAACTCAACGGGAGACGCGCCTGTTTTGCTTTTAAACAACTTGCTGAACGATTGCAGATGCTCGAATCCAAGGTCGTAAGCAATTTCACTGACGGATAGCACAGTTGTCGAGAGCTTTTCTTTAGCCTTTTCGATCAGCTTTTGGTGGATGTGTTGCTGAGTATTTTGCCCTGTGAGCACTTTAAGCAACGTGCTTAAATACTTTGGAGATAGATTTAGGGCGTCAGCAACATGAGAAACCGTTGGCAGGCCTTTAGAGATCAGATCAGTGTTGTTAAAATAGTTATTTAGAAACCTCTCCAGGCTCTCCAACACCTGGTGGCCGGACTTCTCCCTAGTAATAAATTGCCTGTTATAAAACCGGTCGGCGTAGTTAAGCAGGGTTTCAATGTGCGAGACGATGATGCCTTTGCTAAACTTGTCTATGTTAGATTGGCACTCGTTCCTGATGTTGTTTAAGATTTCAACCAGGAGGTTTTCCTCTTTGTCAGATAAAAATAACGCTTCATTTAACGAATAGCTCCAGAAGTCATATTGATTAATGGTTTTGCCCAAGTGGCTGTTCCACAAGAAATCAGGATGGACAAGTATCATCCATCCTGATTGTTTTAATTGCGCCACCTCTTTGTCACCGGTAAGAGTAAGCACCTGGCCGGGTGCAACGAAAGAAAGGATACCCTCGTCGTGATCAAACGTTTGCTGGCCATACTTCAGTTTGACCTCGTTGCCCTGGTGTATCCTTTTTAAAGCGATCGCATAAAAGTCGTAACAAAAGGAACCTTGCTCCTGAAGGGGCAGATCTTCAACAGACTCTACCTCAAACACGGAGATCAAAGGATGCTGCGGCTTTGGCAAATGCCTGAATTGTAAAAACTCGCTGATGCTTTTAAAGCGCTTCAATGCTTAGTTCTCTTTTCGTATCTCCAATACAATTTTGCCACGCACATGTTTTGTCTCGCTGTCCCGGTGTGCGTCTGCCACTTGTCCCAAAGGATATACTTTGCTGATATTGGCCTTTACTTTTCCTTCATTAATAAGCTTTGTAGTGCCGCTTAGCGATGAGGTATAGGTAGTCACACTACCGCCGCCAACCATCGTGCCGTTGACATTTTTGTTCGCAAAAGCGTCTATCAAATCCTGAGGGAACGGCTCGTCTAAGTGTGTGCACACAAAGGTGCCGCCTGCTTTCAATACATCTACCGACTTCATCCTTACGCTTGCATCCCTAACCGGGGAGGCGTTAAATACAAGGTCAATATCGCTAAGCAGATCTTCAAACTGTTGGCTATTATAATCTATCACTTCATCGACACCTAACTTTTTCAGGAAGTCGAAGTTGTAGGCAGATGCTGTTCCTATCACATAGGCTCCTTTGGCCTTTGCAAATTGAACAGCCAGGTTACCAACACCACCAGCCGCACCGTGTATCAGTACACTTTGGCCCGGTTGTACGTTGCCCAAATCAACGATACCATTCCAAGCAATCAGCGCGCAGGAGGGTAGGGCACCAGCTTCGTGAAAAGAAATGTTGTCGGGCATAATAGAGACCTGACTTGCCTTAGTTGCGATATATTCTGCATAGCTGCCATCGCCGGGAAAGTTAGGGACGCCATATATCTTATCGCCCCGCTTGAATTGTGTAACATCGCTCCCAAGCTCTTCGACTATCCCGGCTGCATCTAATCCAAGCCCCAGCGGTAATTTAAGATAGGCTCTTAAAGCCTCATTACCACCCTGACGGATGATATAATCCGCAGGGTTTACGCTGGTGGCATACATCTTTATCAGTATTTCATCAGCTTTAGGGATGGGCATATCTACCTCCTCTAACTTCATTACCTCTGGTCCGCCAAATTGATTTACTCTTATTGCTTTCATGTTCTTTTGATTGATACACAAAGGTCAGAAAGCGCAGCCGCTGGCATTTAGCCAAAAGCCGCTTTAGTTTAGCCGAAAGGACGGAGGTGAAATTTATAACTGGTTCTCAGATCCTTAATGAAAATTTCTTCCTTTTGGATAGATCTTCTTGTCAGCGTTGGATTTTACATGCCGCACGACAGGTGTGTAATATGGAGCAGTGGTTTCATCAGCCCGTGATAATGATGGCCGCAGGTTACCCAGCATTTTGGTAAGATTATAGAAACGGCGTGCAACAATATGGATCACCTCTCCCTCTATCTGCAAACGGCCTTCCACCATGATCAGCTTGGATTGGATGATCTCCTTTCGGTAAGTGTCAAATACCTTATTGAAAACTACCAGGTTTGCAGCGCCGGTTTCATCTTCTATAGTGATGAATACCACCCCGCTTGCGGTTGCAGGCCGTTGGCGTACCAGTACCAGTCCGGCAGCCTTAACCTGCATGCCATCTTTCAGGTCGCTTAGTTTTTTTGCCGGGGTGATGTGTAATAAGTTGAGCTTTTCGCGTGCAAAACTTACAGGGTGCGCTTTAAGGGAAAATGTAGTGGTGGCATAATCATGGGTAACGTGTTCTGCCGCAGTCATTAATGGTAATTGTACCTGGCCTTCTTTTGTGCTTTCGGATGGCTGACCCTCAAATAATGCCAATGGCCTGTCATGCAAAGCAGATACTTCCCAAAGGGCCTGCCGGCGATCAAAACCAAGCGACCGAAAGCCGTCTGCATCGGCCAGGGTTTCTAAGGCTGTTTGCGATAAGCCTGCATCCATTAATTGTGTAATAGTTGTATAAGGTGCGGTACGGGCATTTACAAGCAGATTGGCATCTTCTTCGCGCATCCCCGTTATCTGCCGGAAGCCTATGCGGATGGCTTTATAATTGCCGCTTTGCTCTTCCAAGGTGTAATCCCAATAGGAAGAGTTGACATCCGCTGCCCTGACTTCAACACCGTGGTTACGTGCATCCCCAATGATCTGGGCGGGCTGATAAAAACCCATGGGCAAACTGTTGAGCAGGGCAGTGGCAAATACATCCGGATAATAGCATTTTAGCCAGCTGGATACATAAACCAATAAAGCAAATGATGCCGCATGACTCTCCGGAAAGCCATAGCTGCCAAAACCTTCTAATTGCCTAAATACACGCCGCGCAAACGTTTCATCGTATCCACGGTCCGTCATGCCTTTTACCAGTTTCTCTTCAAAGGCTGTCACCTTACCCTTAGCTTTAAAAGTGGCCATGCTCCGTCGCAACTGATCAGCTTCGGAAGGGGTGAAGCCGGCTGCTTCTATAGCAATTTCCATGGCCTGCTCCTGGAAAAGCGGCACGCCGAGCGTACGGCCTAATATCGACTCAAGGCCCGGTGGATAATCTATGACTTCCTCACCGTTCCTTCTGCGCAAATAAGGATGCACCATGTCCCCCTGTATCGGCCCGGGGCGTACGATAGCCACCTCGATCACGAGGTCATAAAACTTATTAGGCCGTAAACGTGGCAGCATTGACATCTGCGCCCTGCTCTCAATCTGGAAAACGCCTATGGTATCTGCGTGGCAGATCATCTCATACACCCTTGCATCGTCTTTCTTTGCTACATCTGCCAGGTTCAGCTTTACATCATAATGCTGTTCGGCCAGGTCGAAGGCTTTGCGGATGCAGGTAAGCATGCCGAGGGCCAGCACATCCACCTTCATAAATTTCAACTGGTCGATGTCATCCTTGTTCCACTCTATACAGGTGCGGTCTTCCATTCGTGCGTTCATCACCGGGCACAGGTCAGATAATTTACCCTGGGTGATGACAAAGCCGCCGGTATGCTGCCCTAATTGGCGGGGAAAACCTATCAGCTCAGAAGTTAAACGCAGTACCTTATACAGCAGCGGGTCTTCAGGATTCAATCCCTGGTCAATGATTCGCTGAGGGTCATAAGCTTCCTCACCAAAATCCCAGATGCAACCCGCAAGGCGGTTAATGGTATCTACAGATAAGCCCATGGCTTTACCTACGTCTCGGATTGCCCCCTTGTGCCTTTCCTGCGTCACAGTAGCGACTATGGCAGCCCTGTCGCGCCCATATTTATTAAATACGTATTGCATTACTTCCTCACGGCGCTCATGCTCAAAATCAACGTCAATATCAGGTGGCTCGTCACGATGGTCGGACATGAAGCGGGCAAAAAGCAAATTAAACTTGGTTGGGTCCACAGAAGTAATCCCCAAACAAAAACACACTACCGAGTTAGCTGCCGAACCGCGGCCCTGGCAAAGGATCTTTTGCTCGCGTGCAAAACGTACCAGGTCAAACACCGTCAGGAAGTAAGAAGCGTAGTTCTTCTTCTCCATGAAAGCCAGTTCTTTATTTAACGATTTGATGATCTTCGGCGGGATCACATCGCCATAACGTTTCCTGGCACCTTCCCAGGTCTGGTAAACCAGTTCCTCCTGCGGTGTACGGCCTTCGGTTGTCAACTCTTCAGGATATACATATTCCAGGCTGTCCAGCGAAAACCTGCACCTGTCGGCAATATGATTTGCATTTTCAATGGCTTCAGGGTAAAGCTTAAACAGCCGCTCCATTTCATCTATCGGCTTCAAAAACCTTTCTGCATTGTGGTGCAGTCTAAACCCTGCATTGTGTATGGTGCATTTTTCGCGGGTGCAGGTAAGCACATCCTGCAGTTCGCGCCGTTCGGGGATATGATAATGCACATCATTCGTAGCCACCATCGGTACACCTAATTTTGATAGGCGATACAGGCGCTTGTCGTCGTCGCCATTGTACATCCTGCTTGCAGCAACGTACAGGTCGCTTCCAAATTGCCGGCGATATTCCTTCAGGTCACTAACAAATGTTTCATCCAGTTCAAATTTGGGATTCAGCGCGGGCGGAGGAATAGCCACAAAGATCAATCCTTCCGCATGTTCATACACATCGCTCTTATAGAGGTGACATTCGCCTTTTTCGGCCCTTAGATTTCCTTTGGTAAGCAGGGCAGACAGCCGCTGATACGCAGCCTTGTCGGTAGGGTAGGCCAGCAGGCTTGTGCCATCCAACAAGTTGAGCCTGGCTGCAGGTATAAAGCGGATGTCAGATTTGATATCAACGCTCTTAGTAGCATCGTCTTCTTTCTTTTTGGCCGGTTTAGCAGCAGCATGCGCACGCACAATGCCCGCGAGCGTGTTCCAATCGGTTATGGCAATAGCCTCGTAACCAAGCTCTGCTGCCTGGTCCACCAATTCGTCAGGGTGAGATGCGCCCCTTAAAAAGGTAAAATTACTGGTGACCTGTAGTTCGCTGTACCTCATGCAAAATACCCGTGTAAAAACCATTGCATGGTTTGTGTCCCTTGGTAATGCCCTGAACGGAATAGCCAAAACCGCTGCCCGTGTGCATCCTCTACCACATAATAGTCGCGGTGCTCTCCTGCATCCAGCCACCATTCCCGCTCGATACGCTCGGGGCCGTCAGCACGGGCAATTTTGTGGAGTTCACCTTTATGGATAAACAGCATGGGCGGGTAATCGGGCAATACAGAGCTCACTTGTATTGGTTCCGGTTCCGGCAGTAATTCTACCGGCCGGGGTTTATTTACCCGCCATTCCGTTTGCAGTGCTTCTGCAATAGATACCGCTTGCTTTATAGCACGCTCCGGCCAGTAATGCTCCTGCGGCAGGTAACGGCGGATGCCACCCCAACCCAGCTTTCCGGCAATGCGGTCCAGCAGTTCAGCCAGTTCAATATCTTCTAAACCGCAGGCCTCGCTTGTCCAAAGCGTTTCCTGTTCAGTCACCACTTCCTCTACTTTAGGCGCATCTAATACAAAAAGTTCAATACCCAAAGCGGGTTCAATAGTGGCGATCTTTAATTCGAATAGCTTATAGATATGATCCACATGATGCGTGGCGCGGTTGGTAGCAACCGATGTCTGCAGTAGCTTTCCATCTATACGGTAGCTTTTTAAAATAGCGGTGCGCAGGCCATTGCCTTCTGTTCTTAAGCGTTCACAAAGCGCGTCCAGTAACCGTTTAATTGCGATCTCTATTCCCGTTGCTGTGCGGATAGGTTCAGGGCAAGGTAAACGCTCAACATAAGGCATCACGGGGTGCATTGGCAGAATGGTTTCCTCTTCGTTACCGAGTGCCTGTGCAAGCCGGTCAATTAATTCATACCCAAACCTGCGGCGAAGCACAGATCGCGGCATGTTAATGAAACTTTTTATCTGATAAAGCCCAAGTTTCACCAGTTTTTGTAGTGTGGCCTGTTCCAATCGCAAGCCTGAAGGCGGCAGAGGGAGCAAAGCCTCATATTGCAAGCCGGGCGGGACAATTAAGGAGCCCTGACCATATCTTGCCATGGCCCAGGCTGCACCGGGGGTATCAGCCATCGCGGCACGTACATCATAGCCTATTGCACCAAGCCTGCCGCAAATTTCCTTTACATATTCCAATTCGCCTCCCCACAAATGGGCACAGCCGGAGGCATCCATCAGTAAACCATCCGGCGCATCCGCAGCAATAAAGGGGCTGTATCGTATACACCATTCGCCCAAGGCTGCTAATAGTTTATCTGTTTTTCCTGGGATGTCATCAAAGGAGATGAGGTCCGGCACTATGGCTTTGGCATCAGCTACTGCGTTGCCCGGTGCAATATCGTGTTCTTCTGCAAGGGCATTCGTGGCGGTGATGATCATCCGCCCATGATCTTTTACGGCAAATACAAAAGGCTGCGTTTTAAGCTCCGGCTGACGGCGTGTTTGCCAGTCGGTTAGTAAATGCCGGAACCATATAGATACAAATCGCTTTTGCATGACCTCATCAGTTAACCAACCATCAGTTTACGTTCCGGCATGGTGGTTATGTTAGTTTCTTTTTCAATGATTAAAAAGCTATCAGCATTCCATTCTACCTGCCACATACCCGGCTCACCGTTGCGAACTTTCAGCAGTTCAACATTCCATCGGGGAAAGCCCACGCCGGGCATATCGCCGGGATCACTTGGTAAAGAGGTAACGCGCCAACGGGCTACACTGGTGGTGGCCGTAAGTTTTCTGGCACCGGTGCGCAACAGAAAGCCTGTAACTTTGCTTTGTTCCATAGCCAGCTGCAGCCGGCGCGATTGCATAAAGCTGATCTCGCTCACCTCGGCTATTACGGCACCAAGGCCGCTGCATTTAAGCGCCTCTTCCATCGCCCATAACACGTCCTTTTCAGTTGTAAGATCAATGAATATGATGTGATGTGGCTTGATGCCGAATGCGGCCAGTGCCCAGGGTGAAACCTTGCGGCCTATGCTGATCCATAAACAAACACCGCCCTGCAGCATCATGGTAGATAGCAGACCACTTATAAACCCGAATGATGCAGCCGTTTTGCCTGCATCGGTAACAAACTCATGTAATGCACCGGTTGGAAAGATTCCATTCGGGAATGCGGCCTCTATCGGCCCAAGCCCCATGGCATCCGTAACTTTTGATGTGGCAGATTTAAAACCCTCCCAAACCAAAAGATCCTTTTTTAACCGGCTGATCATTTCATGTTTTGCATCCATAACAATCAGTTTAAAGCTGGTGATGAAAATACCGGGACAAACAACCCCAGGTAAGCGGTGAGATGCACAACCATATGCCGCGCAATGGCCTCACCAATATGTTGGATGGCAGCCGATGTAAGCGGACTATGATAGTATAAATCAGGTGCATCTGCATCTTCCGCCTGCGACTGGATGTCATCTCCCGGCAGGCGGGTCTTTCGATCGTACCATTGTCCCTGATCCAGTTGCAGGGTTACCATAACAAACTCATGTCCGTCATGAAATTCCACAATGAACTGGGGCAAGGCAGGTGCATCCCATTGTTCGGGCGGCACCTCGTCTACCTGTATCCGGGTGAGTCCCCGGCTAAATTCCACATCAATATAAAACTCCTGCATAACTAATAACAGCAAACATAATGCTAAAAATATTAGTATTTATAATTTTACTGATTAATTTTTTTCCACATTTTTTATGCAACTACAGATTCACTGCTATTATATTTATAGAGCTATCCGGTGTGTTTGACTTAAACTTTGACCAGGATGATTTGCAGCTTATTATGTAAATTAGCATCATGAAAAAACTGTTTACACTTTGCTTGTTCATCGCTTTATTCGCCATAAAAGCGTCGGCTCAAACTTTTAATGATGCCGACTTCCGGAGCAACCTGGGCAAAACCATGACCTTGTGCGATGAAGTATCATCGGTGCGGATATTCAGCGATACACTGGCATTGATAAACATGGGTGGCAGCTACCCTAATCAAAAGTTCACTATTGCAGTAAAAGGCACTAAGGTTACGCTGGATTGGGCTAACCTTAAAGGTAAACAGCTATGCGTTACCGGGACTTTCGCCCTGCATAAAGACCGGCCGGAGATTGTGGTGGCGCAAACAAATCAGATCACTTTCCCAGAGCCTAAGAAATAGCCACGGCTTAATTAAAGGTTATATAGCCTTAAGTTGTAAGCTAACAGTTGCTATTCAATCAAACGATTTTTAGTATTGTTTAAGTGAGTATCGGCGCAAGCCGATTATGAAAAGTTTATGAAAAAATACGGTGGTGAAATTTGAGCACCTCTGTATTAATTTATATCTTAAACCGCATTTTTGAGTTTACAGTGAACTTTTAGGCTATTATAAACCGGCCACTTGAATAAGCTTAATGAGTATACTTACTGATCATATATATACCCGCGAAGCGGAGGGTGATGTTTTCTTGCACCGCTTATTTGAGGAGCAGGCACGGCAAACCCCGGAGGTTACTGCCGTTCAGTTCCGGGGTGAAAGTATCACTTACGCCGACCTTGACCGCAAAGCAGATGTACTTGCCGCGGCTATTATGGCGCAGGCACCCTCGTCGTTGGTGATTGGCGTAAGTACTCATCGTTGCATTGATACGATCACCAGCCTTCTGGCTATCTTAAAGGCCGGTAAAGCTTACTTGCCGGTTGATCCAACTTATCCGCAGGAAAGGCTGGAGGGCATCTTTGAAGATGCCGGTGTTAAGACCATCCTGGCTATAAAAGCCCAAAAACAGTTATTTGAGCATCTACCGGTTACGGTTATTGAGTCGGATCTGGAGCATGAAAGATCAACCATTGGTGAAGATAATATCCGAACCGCGGTAGCCTATATTATATATACATCAGGCTCGACAGGTAAGCCTAAGGGCGTTTGTGTTGGCCATACCGGCGTTGTGAACCTGGTGCGTTATCACCAGCGTATCTCGCCTTATCTTGGCTTAGGCGCCAGGACACTGCAGTTCTCTCCGATGGTGTTTGATGCATCGGTAGTAGAGATCTTTTGTACGCTATGCATCGGCGGTACGCTTGTGCTGATAGAGGATGAGGTACGTATCGACCCTGTCAAACTGATACGCTATGTGGATGAGCAGCAGGTTAACCGTATTAATGTACCCTTTGTAGCGCTGCAATACTTTACAGAAATAGCCGACGCAGAACAATACTATCCCAAATCGTTAATGGAGGTGATCACTGCCGGCGAGCAGTTAAAGATCACTCCGCAGATACTTCGTTTCTTTCAGGCACTGCCCAATTGCGTGTTCTACAATATGTACGGACCAACGGAAACCAGCGTCGCCAGCACAGCTTTAAAACTGGAAGGTCCGCCGGAAACCTGGCCGTTGCTTCCAACCATAGGCAAGGAGATAGATAATACTAAAAATTATGTACTTGATGATAACCTGAATCTGCTGCCGGATGGAGAGGTTGGGGAATTGTGCATCAGCGGGATAAACGTTACATACGGATACCTGAACCGCCCGGAATTGACGGCGGAAAAATTTGTAGACTGGCAGCATGAAGGCCAAACTATCCGCATTTACCGCAGTGGCGATCTTTGCCGCTTTCTGCCGGATGGTAACATTGAGTACCAGGGCCGAAAAGACACACAGGTAAAGATCCGCGGCAACAGGGTAGAGATAGGCGAAATTGAAGTGCTGATCAACCAATTAGACGGCATACAGCAGTCGGTGGTTATTGCGCGGGAAGATAATCCGGGTGATAAGCGGCTGGTGGCTTACCTGGTTGCATCGAACGATAAGATCAGCACGGCACAGGTGCGTGACAGCATAGAAGAGAAGTTGCCTGAATTTATGATGCCTTCGGCGTTTGTGTGGCTCACTGAGTTGCCAAAAACAACCAGCGGCAAGGTCGATCGCAACGCACTTCCCAAGCCCGACCTTAAGCGCCCGGATCTGGCTACACTATACAGGCCGGCAGCGATCACCTCGCAAAAACACGTAGCCGGTATCTGGAACGATCTGCTGCAATTAGAAAAGATTGGTATCGACGATAACTTTTTCGAGCTTGGCGGTAATTCGCTTTTGGGATTAAAAACGGTGGCATTGCTTAAAAAGCAGTTTAACTACGATGTCCCTATCACCAAATTATACCAGTTCCCTACGGTTGCCGGCATAGCTGCTTTTATTGATGGTGACGGCGGGAACGCGCCAAAACCGGCGTTGCCTAAATTGCGGGTCAAGACCGGTAACGGCAATATTGCCGTGATCGGCATGACCGGGCGTTTCCCCGGTGCTGATAACGTTGAACAGCTCTGGAAGATCTTAGTTGAAGGACGGGAAACTACCAGATTCTTTACCGACCAGGAACTTGATCCATCCATCTCGGCCGACGTACGCTATGCGCCCAATTATGTTAAAGCACGCGGTGTTGTAAAAGGTGCCGATGAATTTGATGCGGCATTTTTTGGTCTTAGTCCGCGTGTTGCCGAGTTAATGGACCCACAGCAGCGCGTGTTCCTGGAATTATGCTGGGAAGCGCTGGAAAGTGCCGGTCATCTGCCATCGCAATACAGTGGTTCGGTAGGTGTATTTGCAGGCACCGGTAACAATACCTATTATATCAACAACGTGATCCCTAACCGCCACCTGATAGATAAGGTAGGCAGCTTTTTGGTGACCACGCTAAATGAAAAAGACTATATAGCTACCCGGGTAGGCTACGAGCTTGACCTTAAAGGCCCTGCTGTAAGTGTACATTCCGCATGTTCTACCTCGTTGCTTGCCATTGCGCAAGCGGTGGACAGCATCCGCAACGGGCAGTGTAACGTGGCACTTGCTGGTGGCGCATCCATCAGTTCGCCTATCATCAGCGGGCACTTGTATCAGCAAGGCACCATGCTCAGCGCCGACGGACATTGCCGTTCGTTTGATGCTGAAGCTGACGGTACAGTGTTTAGTGATGGGGCTGGAGTAGTCCTTCTGAAAAGTCTTGAAGAAGCCGAGGCAGACGGCGATACCATTTATGCTGCAATAAAAGGTGTTGGCCTCAATAATGACGGTGCTGAGAAAGGCAGCTTTACGGCACCAAATGCTACCGGACAGGCGGGCGCTATCGCCATGGCGATACAAAATGCAGGTGTTGATCCTGCTGATATTAGCTACGTGGAGGCGCATGGCACCGCTACTGTTTTAGGCGACCCGATAGAGATAGAGGGCCTAAAGATGGCTTTCGGCCCGCAGGACAAAAAGCAATACTGTGCCATTGGTTCGCTGAAGAGCAACATGGGTCATCTGGTGGCTGCGGCCGGCGTGGCAGGTTTTATCAAGACCGTGCTTGCGCTTTACAATAAAAAGATTCCAGCTTCGCTGTATCATAGCAAGCCAAACCCTAATATCGATTTCGAGAACAGTCCGTTCTTTGTCAATACCAAGCTTACCGATTGGCAACTCGAAGGTAAACGCATTGCGGGTGTAAGCTCATTTGGCGTAGGCGGAACTAACGTACATGTGGTGCTGGAAGAATATCCGCACCCCGGACGCTTGTCTGACAAAGGCAGGGATGTACACCTGATACAATGGTCGGCCAAGACAGAAACGAGTGCCGATAAGTGGCGCGAGAAGCTGGCCGGTTGGCTGACCGAGCACCCCGAAGCTGAGTTGGCTGATGTGGCTTATTCGCTGCAGACCACCCGTACGGATTTTGCAAACCGCTATATTGCAGTTGTTGAAAATCGTGACGAGCTTATTGTTAAGCTTACGGCAGAACCCATCTCAAAAACGGACTCCAAAAAGCTGAACGCCAGGGCAACTGAGGTAGCGTTTATGTTCCCCGGGCAGGGTGCCCAATTTGTGAACATGGGTCGCGAGTTACACGATAACGAACCCGTTTACAAAGCAGCAGTAAACGAATGCGTTGATCTTTTAAAAGGCACTGCACAGGAAGATATCTTGTCCGTGATCTATCCGCATGAAGTAAACGACGCGGCAAATATTAAGCTTAAAGATACGCTGTATACACAGCCTGCGCTGTTCATTACCTCATACGCCATGGCTAAGCTGTGGATGAGTTGGGGCATTAACCCGGCAGTGCTTACCGGGCATAGCATTGGTGAATTTGTGGCCGCGCATTTGGCAGGCGTATTCTCATTGCCTGATGCTGTAAAGCTGATTGCCACGCGTGCCGAGATGGTAAGCAAGGCAGAACCGGGCGTTATGCTGTCCGTGCGGATGACTGAGTCGGAAGTGAAAGAGATACTGCCGGATGGCTTGTCCATTGCCGTTATTAACGCTAAAAGCGCTACGGTAGTTGCTGGCCCGGCGGATAAAATAGCAGCTTTTGCTGCAACCGTAGCTGCAGGCAATATAGCTACCCGCGTGCTGGAAACCAGTCACGCGTTCCACTCAGCCATGATGGATGATGTAGTTGCACCGTTTGAGGAAGTGGTACGCACAGTAAAGCTGCATCCCCCGGTGAAGCCCATTGTATCCACTACTACAGGTAAATGGATGAGCGAGGCAGAGGCTACTGATCCGGCTTATTGGGCACAACATTTGCGCCGCACAGTGCGCTTTGCAGATGCGGCCGCTTTGCTTGCAGAGGACGAAGGCCGGGTGATGCTGGAAGTAGGCCCGGGTAATGTGCTGTCTACCCTTGTTAAACAACAAGCCGCACCAAAGCAGGTAACAACTATTTCCGGTATAGATAACGCTGAAGCGCACCTGGCGCACCGTTCGGTACTGCACGCGCTTGGCCAGCTGTGGATGAACGGCATCAATCCCGATTGGGAAGCCTTTTATGCCGGCCAGAACCGCCGCCGACTGGCATTGCCTACCTATGCATTTGACCGTAAGCGTTTATGGGTTGATCCGGTAATACCGATCAGCCACGTAACGCCACCTTTTGATACACCAACTGAAATTTTAATAGAGACTCAACCAGTAATAAGCGACTTTATGCCAAATAGAAAAGACCTTTTAATTGATAAGCTAAAGGAGATATTTGAAGATACATCAGGGATAGAAATGGACAGTACTGATGCAAGCTTTATTGAAATAGGCTTCGACTCGCTGCTGCTGACCCAGATGGTAACATCCCTTAAAAAGGAATTTAACGTACCAATCACTTTCAGGAAATTGTTTGAAGAGTACAGCTCGCTGGACCTGCTTGCAAACTACCTGGACGGTGTACTGCCTGCCGATAAATTTAAACCAGTGGCACAGCCAACACCAACACCTGCTGCGCAAACTCAGTCACCAGTTGCGCCTGCCCAGCAAGCTCACCCACAGGCCCAGCCGGTATATCAGCAACAGGCCTATAGCCAGCCGGTACTGCACTCAGCACCTGCACCGCAATATGCCGATAACAGCACACAGGCGCTAAACATGATCTCCCAGCAATTGCAATTACTGGCCAGCCAGGTTGCTATGATGCAAGGTAGGGCGGTTGGTCAGCCGCAACAGCAGCAAGTAAAGGTTGCGCAGGTGGTGTTGCAACCGCCGCCATTGTCGCCGGCTATGCAGCAATCTGCTGCAAGTCATTCCAATTATGACGCGCATCCTCCGGTGGCACCGCCTGCAATGGAACTGGAGCCACAGCCGGAGATCACGGCAGAAGAACTGGCCGAATTAAAGAAACCTTTTGGTGCTACCGCACGCATTGAACGCCAGGTACAGGGCATCAGCGATAAGCAGCAGGCTTTTATTGATAAGCTGACAAAGGATTATAATGCTAAAACACAAACCAGCAAAACCCAAACGCAGGAGCACCGCGCCTACATGGCCGATCCGCGTGTGGTAAGCGGTTTCCGGCCGTTGACCAAAGAGATGGTGTATCCCATCATCATCAACCGCAGCAAGGGAAGCCGCCTGTGGGATGTGGATGGCAATGAATACATTGATGCACTAAACGGTTTTGGATCTAACATGTTGGGTTACCAACCTGAAGTTCTGACCAAAGCAGTACATGAGCAGGTGGACAAAGGCTATGAGATAGGCCCTCAGCATGAACTTGCCGGCGATGTTTGCAAGCTAATGTGCGAGTTCACCAACTTTGAGCGTGCCGGCCTGTGCAACACAGGGTCAGAAGCAGTTTTGGGTGCTATGCGTATTGCCCGTACGGTTACCGGCAGATCGTTGATCGTTGCTTTTGGGGGTTCATATCACGGAATCATGGACGAAGTTATCGTACGTGCCACCAAAAAACTAAAGACGGTACCAGCCGCGTCTGGCATCCTGACGGAGAACGTGCAAAATATGCTGATCCTGGATTACGGGACAGATGAATCGCTCAGGATCATACAGGAGCGTGCAGATGAGATAGCTGCGGTATTGGTAGAGCCGGTGCAAAGCCGCCGACCTGAATTTCAGCCTTTTGGGTTCCTCAAAAAACTGCGTAAGGTTACGGCTGATGCCGAGATAGCTTTGGTTTTTGATGAGGTGATCAGCGGTTTCAGGATGCACCCGGGCGGTGCCCAGGCACTCTTTGGCATTAAGGCTGATATTGGCACCTATGGTAAGGTAATAGGCGGTGGTATGCCGGTAGGCGCTATCTGCGGCATCAAAAAGTATATGGACGCGCTGGATGGCGGTTACTGGGAATACGGCGACCTTTCTGTACCGGAAGTTGGCGTTACTTACTTTGCGGGAACATTTGTACGCCATCCATTAGCCTTAGCTGCTGCTAAAGCTTCCCTTGAGTACATGAAAGAGCGCGGTCCTGCTTTGCAAGAAAAGCTCACTAATCTTGCCACGCGCCTGAAGGACGGCATTGAAGCTACCTGCAAGCGTACAGCTATCCCGCTTACAGTGGTTGGTTTTGGCTCGTTATGGCGACTGAAGTTCCTGGAGGATATTCCTTACAGCGAATTACTGTTTACCTTAATGCGCCTTAAAGGGATCCACATACTGGATGGGTTCCCTTGCTTTATAACCGATGCACATACCGAGCAGGATATCGATACCATGATAGCTGCTTTTGACGAGAGTATTAATGAAATGGTGGAAGCAGGATTTTTTACTGCCCAGCCGATAAAAGAAAAAGAAAGAGAGAAAGAAATTGCTGCGCCAGCCAAGCCCCCCTTGGCAGTAAAATCAGCCGCGAATATAAATACGCCACCAGTTCCCGGAGCCAGGCTCGGGCGCGATAAGGATGGCAACCCGGGATGGTTTATCAGTGATGATAAAAACCCTGGTAAGTATTTGCAGGTAAAATAATTGGTTTAATACGGAACAGTAAAATATGAATTACGAAATAAGCCCTGTTGATTTTAACCCATTTGCAGGACCCGAGATCGCTTTAATTGCTCCGGCTACAGAGCCGCAAGTAGAAATATGGACTTCCTGCCTGGTAGGCGGGTCTGATGCCAGCTGCGCCTATAACGATTCCGCCTCGCTGTTGCTTTCAGGTCCTTTCAACAAAGATGCCATGGTGCGCGCCTTTCAGGTGTTAAGCGACAGGCATGAAGCTTTGCGCACGGTATTTAGCGCGGATGGTAAACACTTTCTTGTCTACAACAATCCGCCGGTAAAGGTAGATTATCATGACCTGTCCTTACAAAGCGACGCACAGAACCGGCTTTTTATCCAAAACTATGCGCGTCAGAATGCTATAACTCCGCTCGACCTGATCAACGGGCCATTATTTAAGCCTGCCATTTTAAAGCTAAGCAACGAGGAGCATTACGTAACATTTATTGCGCATCACGTGATTTGCGATGGGTGGTCCATGGGCATCATCATGCAGGAGTTGGGGAAATTGTATTCTGCGTTCGTGCAAAATGAGTCTCCGGACCTGACCGAAGCGCCCCTTTACAGCGAGTACGCGATAGGGCGAACGGAAGCCGCAGACGACGAATCGTCCCGCGAGACCGAAAATTTTTGGATCAACCAGTTCGCCGGAAGCAAGCACCTGCTTAATTTACCTACAGATAACCCGCGCCCGGCTATGCGTACTTACAAAAGTAAGCGCAGCGATTTTACCCTTGAGTCGGGTTTAGCTACAGAGGTTAAAGCAATGGCCCGCAAATCCGGAACCAGTTTTGTTACTACCGTGATGGCGGCATTTGAGGTGTTCCTGCAACAGATTACCGGTCACGAAGAGATAATTCTTGGTCTACCTGCCGCAGGCCAGGCCGCAACCGGAAACTACGGCTTGGTTGGGCATTGCGTTAATCTGCTTGCGTTGCGCAGCCATCCCAAAGGCAATATGCCCTTTACGGAGTATCTGAAACAACGTAAAACAGAGGTACTCGACGCGTATGATCACCAGCTATACACCTTCGGGAGTTTGCTTAAAAAGCTGAACATCCCCAGGGATGCATCGCGGCTGCCGCTGGTGCCGGTTCTGTTTAATATAGACATCGGCATGGATGAAGGTGTGGCATTTCACAACCTGAAGCACCGCTACCTTACAACCGGCCGTGAGTACGAAAACTTTGAGATCTTCCTGAACATCACCGATCATAAGCATGCACTCATATTTGAATGGTCTTTCAATACCCAGATATTCGAGGCGGCTACCATTGCCCGGCTGCAGGACGAATTTGAGCATCTGCTGCGCCAGATAGTAGCCGACCCGAACCAACTGATAGGTAAGTTACCGGTAATGCGGGCGCAGGAATTCCTGCAGCAAATGAAGGCCTGGAATGACACGGTTGTGCCTTATCCAAGGGAAAAATCGCTTCACCAGATCATCAGTGAGGTAGCCTCTCAATCGCCCAACGCCATCGCACTTAAGTTCAAGGACAAGGAGTATACCTATAGGCAACTGAACGAGACTGCCAATCAGATTGCATCTGTGCTTATAGAAGAGGGGGTTAAGCCCGATGATAAAATAGCCATCTCTACAGACCGCTCCGCCGAACTGGTATTCGGCTTGCTGGCCATCATAAAAGCAGGAGGCATCTATATCCCGCTCGACCCGATCTTCCCTATCAACCGCATCAACTACATGCTGGAGGATTCTGCAGCGGTGATGCTCATTACCACAAAAAAATACAGCGGGAAGTATGAGTCAAAAGCCAAAGAGTTACTGCTGGACGATATCTGGCCCACGCTTCCCAGCCGCCCTGCAGCCGACCCGGCAGTTGCCATAACAGGCAAAGATCTGTTGTATGTGCTTTACACCTCAGGCTCTACCGGGCAGCCGAAGGGCGTGCAAATTGCCCATCATAACGTGGTGAACTTTTTGTACAGCATGCAGAAGACGCCAGGCATGACACCGGCAGACAAGTTGCTGGCCGTTACAACCATCAGCTTTGATATTGCCGGGTTGGAATTATTCCTGCCTTTGATCACCGGTGCCACTATCGTGCTGGTAGATGCAATTACTGCAAAAGACGGTACGGAATTGCTGGAGACTATCCGCCAGGAAAAGATAACGGTGATGCAGGCTACCCCTTACACCTGGCGCATTATGTTAGAAAGCGGCTGGGAAACGGAGAAAATCAAAGTAATCTGCGGGGGAGAAGCCTTGCCAATGGATCTGGCAACACGCATACTTGGAAGGGCCTCATCATTATGGAATGTTTATGGCCCTACTGAAACGACAATCTGGTCTACCATTAAGCAGATCACAACGGAAGATAAGTCTATAAGCATTGGTAAACCTATTGATAATACTTTTATCTACATCCTTGATCCTTTTCAGAACCCGCTTGCAACCGGTGCAGCAGGGGAGATCTATATCGGTGGTGAGGGTGTAGCCAAGGGTTACCTTAACCAGCCGACATTGACCAGCGAAAAGTTTGTGGCCGACCCGTTTGTGCCCGGCGCAATGATGTACCGTACCGGTGACCTGGGCAGCTTTCTGCCTGATGGCAACCTGATGTATATTTCGCGAATAGACGCACAGGTAAAGATCAGGGGATACCGTATTGAGACGGGTGAGATAGAGTTTCACCTGATGAAAGACCCGGACCTAAAGCAGGCGGTAGTGGTAGCCCGCCCGGATAACAACGGCGTAGACAAACTGGTTGCCTACGTTGTCTTTAAAGACGATTATAAGGGGACAGATCTTAACCAATGTATCAATTACTGGCGCGGCGAACTGCGCGGCTCAATACCGGATTACATGCTGCCTGATACCTTCATCCAGGTCGATGCCATGCCGCTTACGCCAAACGGTAAGGTTGATAAGAAAGCACTGGCTGCTATAGGTGCTGTTCCTGCAGATGCACCCATGGAATACATGGCACCCCGTACAGACGTTGAGCAACTGGTCGCTGACATCTGGAAGGAATACCTGGGCATCGAGAAAGTTGGTATTTACGATAATTTTTTTGAGCTGGGGGGGCATTCGCTCATTGCTGTGAAAGTGATGGCGCGGATAGAAAAAGAAACCGGCAAACGCTTGCCACTGGCTATCCTGTTCGAAAACTCCACCGTTGAAAAGCTTGCACTGATCCTTGGTATGGACGGGCGGGCCATTACATGGGATTCATTGGTGCCGGTTAAGCCGAAGGGTACAAAAATGCCGATATACATTGTTCACGGCGCCGGGTTAAATGTATTGCTATTCAATACACTGGCAAGTCACATGCATCCAGATCAGCCGGTGTATGGTTTGCAGGCGAAAGGTTTGAATGGCGTGGATGAGCCGCTAAACCGCATGGAGGATATTGCTGCACACTATATTTCCGCCATCCGTGCCCAGAATCCTGACGGGCCTTACGCTTTGGCAGGATTCTCATTTGGCGGCATTATCGCCTGGGAAATGGCGCGCCAAATGGAGGCGCTTAACCTGGAAGTTAAGATGCTGGCCATGTTTGATACCTATGCTTACCGTACGCCGTATTACGACCCGTGGGTGGTAAATAAGGTTAAACGTGGTTTGTACTTTACCCGCAAGATACTATACTCCATGACCTTTCCTGAAGGTTTTGCTAAGACGGTGAGTAACCGTACCAAAGCGGTTAAACGTATGGCCAACAGGCTTGTATGGAAACTGCAGCAGGGGAAAGAGCAAAAGGAGCCGGATTTTACTGACAACATTACTAAGATTGACATTACGAACGATGTTGCCCAGCTTCATTACAAAATAGAGCCTTACAACATTGCGATAGAGCTTTTCCGCGCGGAGCAGAGATCATTCTACCTCGACGATTTTGAGTTTATGGGTTGGAAGCCCTATGCATTAAAGGGCGTGAACATCCATAAGATACCGGGTGAACACAATACTATTTTTAAAGCACCTAATGATAAAGAGTTTGCCCGTGTATTGCAGGCGCGCTTAGACGAAACTGCAAAGCAATAGCCTTTGGCAACTGTAGATATCAAATACAATAGCAAAGTGAACTGGCAGCAACAGCCGGTTCACTTTGTTTTGGCTGATGACGAAGCGCACCTTTATCGCATCCGAATCAGCAGCCACCTACACCTGCTTGATAAAATTTCTCTTTGGCTTAGCGAAGACGAAAAAGTCCGGGGCAGCAAATATCATCAGTTGAAGGACAGGCAGCGTTTTACTGTAAGTCGCGGCTTACAACGGTATATCCTGGCACAATACACAAGCAAGCAAGCAAGTGATTTGCAGTTTACCTTGGGCGATAATAAGAAACCGTTGATAGCAGGATCAACCCTGCAATACAATATTACCCATGCCAGAGATTATATTTTGCTTGCGGTAAGCAATGGACAGATAGGGGCAGATGTTGAGCATATCGATCCCGCCTTCAACTTTTCAGACATCTTGCCTGCGCACTTTAGTCCACAGGAAATCGCGTTTATAGCGCAGCAGGATTCGCAACTGAGATTTTACCGTTTGTGGACACGCAAGGAGGCTTTTTTAAAAGCAACTGGCCAAGGCTTGGGCGAACACCTGATCGATACATCGTCGATGGATGGTAGCTGGACATTGCCAGAAAACGTCACCTCACACGGGCAAAACTGGCAGCTTGCAACCTTGGAGGTTGATGACAATCACCTTGGTAGTATAGCCTGTGCAAGCAGCGTCAGATCAGTCGTATATTTTGATTTCGAACTACAGGGCGTTAATCTGTAGACACAGGCTTAGCCGTCTCTTTGGGAAGGGCATTGTCGCTTATGACAGGGGCATAGCTTTTAAGCTGCGTTAAGGCCGTAGCTACCTTTTGCCATTCCTTTTCTTTTTGCGTTGTCCGTGCCGATACATCAGCTTCTTTATAGAAAGACAATATTTTATCTTTCAGATCGGGGGATACGTGCACAAAATTATCTTCTTTCAATTTTACTAAAAGCTCATCAAACGTCTTATCAGCTAAAGGATATTCACCAATCACCGTAGGCTGGCCGGTGTCAAAGTCGATGTCTTCCAGCTCGAGCTTGTTTATCGCGGCCTGTTGCTGCGCTCTACTGTAGTTGTTCACGATCGAGTCGAAGCTTACGGCAAACAGTTTCTCGCCCTGCGTGCCGGGAGATACAAATTTCAGTGTTTTTAACGGCCCCACCTTAGGTAGGATGCGGATCAGGAACACAGCCACTCTTGCGAAAAATTTAGGTTCATCGCGGTTCTTGCCATACTCTAACCTAAACGACCGGCGGCTCATCTTATACCGGAATTGCTTGGCCGTAACGCCAGGGTGCAGCTTTTGTATCTCTTCCTGGTGCGATTTAAAAGCCGACCTGGTAAGCAAGGGGAACAGGTTACGCACACCCCAGCGGAGGTTATTTATCGCCCTGTCTATATTGCTGAAGATGCTGCTCAGTTCGCGGCCGTAGGTTTGATAAAAGGCTTTTTCCAACACCGGCACGGCGATGTTAAACCCAATGAAATCGTGGTAGCCTTCAGATGTGTAAGTACCGCGTGCGGTTTGCAATACATCGTACGAGAATTCCATACGGCTATGCGAGGTGTGGTCTTCATTATAGGTAACCACATCGCCAAACTTCTGCTGCAGCTTAGGATAAATAAGCGGAATATTCCGGTTTGTCGCCATGGAGTGTCCATACTTATCAGCCATGTAATGCGACATCGCGCCCATCGCAAAAGCATACTCGTTTACGTCTTTAGCGTTCTTCAGCAGGTTCTCCACAAAATCCCCGCTGCGTACATAATGCAGCAGATCAGTAAAGAACGCATTACCAAAAGGCATGTAGCCCATATCGGCAACCAGCGCACCACCGTAAGCATAGGAGTGAGCAAGTTTTATCTGGTCTGCAGTTAGGCCGGGGTATTTTTGCTTCAATATGGGCACCGTAGTTATCTGCCAGCTGGCATCAATAATTGCTTCATGCGCCAAAAGCGAATAAGCTTTGCTTTCTGCACTTCCAATTAACAGGACGAACAGCGCCAAAGCAGGTCGGAATAAAAATTTTAATAGGCGGAGCATCAGGCTAAAATCTAAAGCAATAAATACAGCGAACCCCTTAGATAGTTTGCAACCTGCAGCTCTAATCAAAAATGTTACAGTTGATGCCCGGGCTAATACTACCGCTGTTCGTTGTAAACCCCGAACTCCGATATCGATACTTGGCCCGCTGCCTTGTCTACCCAAATCCGCACCTTAGTGCCGTAAACGCGGTTAAAGCGCTCTACTTTCACGCGGCTGCCGTTCTCTTTTGCATGGATAGGTTTCCAGATGCCATTCTGCAGGTATTCCAGCCTGTAGTTGGTAATGTTTGGTTTGGCCTCGGTGATCACTATGGTGTTAAAGCCGGTATCATGGCCAAAGTCTACCTCGTACCATGGTTTTTCTACCTTCGGGTTTGATGTCCATTGGGTTTTAAAGTCACCGTCATTGGCAAAGTCCATGATGTCCATGTCGTCGCTCCAGGTTGCATAGGCTGGTTTGTGCAGCGCCAGATTACTGCTGATAATAGGCTCGCCTGTTGGCGCAAGCTTGGGAGCAGGCCCGTCGTTCTTCCAAAGTTCACCTATCTGTTTCAGACCGGCAAGTGCGTTATCATCAATAAGTCCGTCGCGGTTAGGCGCAACGTTCAGGATGAAGTTGCAGTCTACTTTATTCAACGGGATGATATCCTCGTTAACCAGTTTAGCTGCATCCTTCACGGGCGTGGTAGGGAAATTGGTTTTCCAGAACCAGGCGCTGTTGATAGGCAGGCAGGCAAGTGCCGGCATTCGATTAGTTTCCTTAGATATACGCTGCCCGGCACCCATCTCATAGGTTTTTATGTCGGTGTAAAATAAGCCCTCGGCCGGGTATTTGGCGCCGTTAAGGTCCATGATAACGCAATCGGGCTGGATAGATTTTACTAAGTGATATATGTCTTCAAACTTGATATCGTCATAAGAGATGCGCGACCACGGTGCGTCCCACCCATCAATGATCAATGCCTCTATCTTGCCGTATTTGGTCAGCAATTCGGTTATCTGGGCCTTCACCATTTCAAAATGTTTAGGCGTTATGGTGTTTGGCCTAAGCTTGTGATGCGTGTCAAGTATAGAATAGTACAGCATCACCTTCAATCCGTTTGCGCGGAACGCATTCACAAATTCACGCACCACGTCCTTCTTAAGAGGACTGTTCATCACGTTGTAATCGGTGGTTTTAGTATCCCAGATGCAAAAGCCGCTATGGTGCTTGGTGGTAAGGCAACCATAACTCATATTGGCAGATTTTGCCGCCTTAGCCCATTGGTTTGCATCCAGCTTCTTAGGGTTGAACAACGAAGGTGAGGCATCAGGGTCGGGCCAATCAGCATCCATGTAGGTAGGAATGTTATAGTGGATAAACATGCCAAACTTCAGATCGACAAATTGTTGCTGCAATTGCGACAATGATTTTGTCTGCGCCGACGCGTTGATAATAGCGATAAAGCAAAGGCTGAGGATAAGGAGAAAAGCGCGTTTTAAGGTCATGGGAGCTGATTAGTATTTAACTCCAAACATACGGCTTAAGGCCTTTAATGGCAAACCAGCCGTAATTTAACCGTGTTACAATAAACAAATTTGGTGTATCAAAAGTTATATAGCTACCAACGCCGCAAGGCAAACAAAGTAGTCATGGTATTAGGTGACGACATTTTAAAGCTGCTACACAAGTTATACGAGCCCTCCAGTTTTATTGAAATGAAGTTCAAGCGTTACGACATCGGCTTTAAAACCGATGAGGTAGGGCGCCCGATATTATTATTCATTGGTCAGAAAACGGAGAATGGCAAGATAAGAGATGAGCGATTTGCGCGCCGGTTAGTAACCGCCGCGGGTGGAGAAGTATTGAAAGACCATTGGGATAATAAAGGAAAAGTGAACTGACTATGCCTTCAGAGATTGTTAAGCAATGCAGCAAGCTGCTGATAAATAAAGGCCTTACCATGGCCGCTGCAGAAAGTGCCACGGCGGGGCGCCTAACTGCAGAATTTTCACTGGTGCCGGATTGTGGCAAGATGCTTAAAGGCGGTATTGTTTGTTACGATGCCTGCATTAAACAGGATATTTTGGGTGTGCCTGCCGACCTGGTAGAACGCTACACGCCCGAATCTGCAGAGGTTACCAAAGAGATGGCGATGCGCCTGCCGAACTTAATTAAAACAGACATTGCGGTAGCAGTGACAGGCCTAACCACATCCGGCGGAAGCGAAACAGAAGAAAAGCCGGTTGGAACCATGTTCATTCATGCGATTATCAACGGCGAGAGCATGGCGTTTCGGGAATTATACAGCGGGTCGCCGGAAGAAATAGTATTGCAGACCATAGACCGTGTGGCGCGATTGATAATTAACGAAGTAGGAGACAGATAGAGATGGAGACAATCACCGTAGTGGTAGAAACGCCTAAGGGCAGCAACCATAAGCTTAATTACGAACCAAAGGACAAGCTGTTTAAGATAGCCAAAGTATTGCCGGCCGGCATGGTATTCCCTTTTGATTTTGGGTTTGTGCCCGGGACAAAGGGTGGGGACGGCGACCCGCTGGATGTAATGGTGATATCAGAATTGATCGCCTATCCGGGTGTTGCAATGGATTGCCGCATAATAGGCGCGCTGAAGGCGGAGCAGACCGAGCGTGACGGAACCGTTGAGCGAAACGACCGCTTTTTAGCTGTACCCAAATGTTCCCAGTTGTTTGCCGAGGTTACGGACATTGTACATCTTGCTGATGTGGTGGTGAAACAGATAGAGGAGTTCTTCAAAAATTATAACCGTGAGGCAGGCAAAGAATTTAAGGTGTTGGAGCGGCTTGGCGCTGAGCAGGCATGGGAGCTTTTTGATAAATAACGACTCGCTGCTGACATTTTAAATGCAATTTTGTTGCATTAAGTGTTAACTTTGCACCATGCATCCTACCAGAAAGGCATTAAAGTTGGACAATATTGGCATGACGGCGTCTACGCTGTGTGCCATCCATTGTGCTGCGGTGCCGGTATTTTTCACCAGCCTGCCTGTTTTCGGGCTGGAATTTCTGGCAAACCCATGGGTAGAGTGGGGGATGATCCTTTTTGCTTTACTGATTGGTGTATCTGCCATAGGTGGGTCCTATCTGCGGATGCATCGCAGGCCTTTACCGGTATTGCTTCTCGCATTGGGCTTTGCCGTCATCATTCTTGGGCACTTATTTACTAATGGCTGGGTAGAGGCAGTGATTGTTCCTGCGGGCGGCATCATTATAGCCATTGCCCATTTTGTGAACTACAAAAATGCCGGCATTTGCAACGCAGCCGATAGTTTTCTTCATTTAAAGCACGACCATCATTAATATGGCAGCACCAAAACCTTCGTTTGAAGTGCTGCTAAGCAAGCACGGTTTAAAAAAGACTACCGCCCGGTTGCAGGTGTTGGAAGCCATGCGGTCTCGTCGTGCAGCTACGTCACAGCCGGATCTCGAGGCGGTTGTGCAGGACATAGATCGCGTTACGCTGTATCGTATCCTGAATGTCTTTGAAGAAAAAGGCATCATCCATAAGGTGTTCGACCTTAATGGCACTGCTAATTATGCGCTCTGTTCATCCGGCTGCCAGGAGCACCACCACCATGATGAGCACCTCCATTTTAACTGCACAAACTGCAAGAGCGTATTTTGCTTAAACGACCTGAACCTTCCTCAGCTATCCCTTCCTCCCGGTTTTAAACCCGAAGGCTTTACCTTATACGCGTCCGGCTTGTGCCCGGCCTGCAGCAAAGTCTGACCCCAATTTTACCTTTCGTCTTTTGCAACATTTAACACCAACTTTATAGTTGGTAAAGGCTTTTATTGTATTTTACGGGCTCTACATTAACATGTACGCTAACTTGCCTATGCCTTATTACCAGCATTATAGTTTCGATCTGTGGCTAACCTTAATCAAGTCAGACCCTGCCTTTAAGCCTGAACGGGCTAAGTATTTTCATCATCATTACAATCAATTTGGCAAACCGGTGGCCGAGATAGAGCAGATCTTCCGGCAGGTGGACCTGATGTGCAATGCTGTAAATGAACGGAGCGGCAAAAACATCGACTCGGACGAAATGTACCTGATGGTGATAAACTTTATTACCGAAGGTAAGCTGGACCTTCATGAAGTTGACCTGACGAAAGTGTTAGCGGATATGGAGGAGCTGTTATTTCGCCATCTACCTCTGCTTTATTCGCCTGTAACATTAGGGGCGTTGCAGCATCTAAAAGAAAACAGCGGGGGGACATTCAGCTTGTTAAGTAACACAGGATACATCACCGGTAAAACATTACGAAAGGTGCTCGCCTTAAACGGGCTGGATGGCTTTTTTGATTTTCAGCTTTATTCAGATGAGGTAGATATATCTAAACCCAACCCGGCTTTTTTTGAAATGATGCTAACCAATATCGACATCTGCAACCCCGCCAAAAGCATAGACAGGGCAGCTGTGATTCACATAGGTGACAACCAACGGAATGATATTGATCCTTGCGAGGCGTTAGGTATCCGCAGCATGCTGATCAACAGCAACGAGCAAACCATCCTAAATCTTATCAACTAAATGCATACTACGTACTCATTACATCATATCACCAATACCGAAGACTTTGGCTTTAGCGCCGTGGATTACAGCCGGTTTAAGTTTGGCGACGGCGCAATTGCAAAACAGTTTGGCACTGCACTGGCCGAAGGTTTTATTGCTGAACAGCTGGAGTCTCAACATATCCGCCAGCAGATAGTGGTGATATCGAGTCCATACTCATTCATCCCCACGGCAACCTTTGCCATGAAGGACTGGTTTGTTTACAGGCTTAACCATTGGCTGGCAACAAACAACTTGCCTGTTGTGCAGGAAGCCAAAGTACACCGGACCATCACATACAAAGAAGATTACGGCGAACTGGACGCCGAGCAGCGCATGAAACTGATAGGGAACGACCAGTTCCATATCGATAAGGACTTCCTTGCCGGGAAAACGCTGGTATTTTTGGATGACATACGAATCACCGGCAGCCATGAGCGCATGATCCTGAAGATGGCAGCAGATTACGGTCTAACCAACGATATTTGGATGCTTTACTTTGCCGAACTAACCAATAAAAGCATCCATCCAAACGTTGAGAACTACCTCAATTATCACCATGTAAAAAACATTTTTCACTTGAGTGATATTATCAGCGCAGAGCATTTTTGTATCAATACACGCATCGTGAAATACATTCTTAATTACGAGCACGAAGGCTTCAGGGTATTTATTGAGGACCAGTCGCAGGCTTTTATTGAGCAGTTGTACAACATGAGCCTGGGTAACGGCTATCACCTGATAGATGCGTATTCGCAAAATCTGAATTTCATTAAAAAACTTCTACTTTTAGATAATTATAAACTTACAACGTATGGCAATTAACTTGCAAAAAGGGCAGCGCGAAGCTATCGACGCGCCTAAATTTACTATAGGACTTGGTTGGGATACCAACACATCATCTACCGGTGCAGCATTTGACCTTGACGCCTCTGTATTTGTAATGGGCGATAACAAGAAGATACTGGCCGACGAATTTTTTGTATTTTATAACAACACTACTTCTCCGGATGGTGCGGTAGAACATACCGGCGATAACCTTACCGGTGCCGGCGATGGCGACGATGAGCAGATAAAGATCGACCTGTCCCGCATTGATTCGCGCGTAACAGAGATATGCATCGTGGTAACCATTCACGAAGCTGATTCACGCCGCCAGAACTTTGGCCAGGTGCGTAACTCGTTCATCCGCATATTTGACACCGGCACAGGTGCCGACCTTTTGAAATATGAGTTGGAGGAAGACTTTTCTATCGAGACAGCAGTAGAGTTCGGCCGTATATACAAACGTGATGGCCGCTGGAAATTTGAAGCAGTTGGCGCCGGCATGAAAGGCGGCCTGCAGGATTATCTTAATAAGTATAACTAATTGGTGAGTTGTCAGTGGTGGGTAGTGAGTGAAATATTTACCGAAACCCGCCACCGGATAAAGCTCATAACTTAGCACTCATCACTTAAAACTATTAAACAACAATGGCAATCAATCTTGAAAAAGGACAGCGCATCAGCCTCGAAAAATCTAACGGGAGCAAGCTGCAAAACATATGTGTAGGCATCAACTGGGGTGCTATTGAAAAGAAATCATTCTTTGGCTTTGGCAGCAGCAAAGAAGCTGTTGACCTTGACGCCAGCTGCGCACTGTTTGATGAGCAGAAAAGGCTGGTAGAGGTAGTCTACTTTGGCAATCTTAAATCCAAAGACGGATCGGTACGCCACAGCGGCGATGACCTGACGGGCGACCTGGGCGGCGACGACGGCCTGGATAATGAGGTGATCACAGTTGATCTTGGTCAGCTAAACCCATCTATCCATCACGTGGCGTTTGTGTTAAACAGCTTTCGTGGACAGGATTTTGGCGCCATCCCTTTCGCGTCTATCCGTATCTACGAAGGATCGCCTAAACGTGTGAACGAGGTGTTTGCCAAGTATGACATTGCTCATGGCAGCGGCTTTGCCGGTCACGTATCTATGGTGATGGGCGTCTTCTATAAACGCAACAATGAGTGGAAATTCAATGCCATTGGCGAGCCCACCAAGGACCGCAAACTGGAAGAGACCGTACGCACCGTCACCCAGAGTTTCTTATAAGCTTATCAGCATTAACCTAAAACGACAATGGAAACCAACCCAACCAATAACGAGCTAAACGTGCCCGAACTTAGCGCCAGCGTGCCCGAAGTAAGCGGCACCACGCCGGTACGCCTCGATAAACAAGGTAATGTAGACCTGGCGAACCTTAAGCCGGAGGAAGAAAAGAAGTACAAGGACATTGCCCGCGCCATAGACCCTAAGGATGTAAATTCCATCCTAAACTACGGCACCGAGATACAAAACTCGATGGAGCGGTACAGCAATACCTTCCTTTCAAACGTGCGTACCTACAACTCGGGTGAGGTTGGCGTACTGATAACTGACCTGCTAAGCGAATTGAACTACATCGACGTAGATGAGCTGAATCAGAATGCTTTAACGCGCTTTATCTCCAGTATACCTTTCCTGAAAAGGATAGTGATGGATACCAAAAAGCTGTTTGATAAGTATGATACTGTGGTGAACAACATTGATAAGATTACCACTAAGATAAAAGCAGGCAGGGTAAACTCACTGAAGGATAATGCATCGCTGCAGACCATGTTTGATAGTAATGTGAACTACATCCACCAGATGGAGGAACTGATCATTTCAGGGCAGTTAAAATACCAGGAACTGAACGAGCAGCTTGCGGTGATGGAAGGCAATCCTTCTGCTTACCAGGATTACGAAATTGCCGACCTGCGCGATTTTACCACTCGTCTGGATAAACGCCTGGCTGATCTTAAAGTGGTCCGTTTTATCATGCTGCAGTCGTTGGCGCAGATCCGTGTGGTGCAGAATAACAACACCACCATTGCAGAGAAGGCACAGTCTATCGTTTCAACCACCATCCCGGTTTGGAAGAACCAGCTTACCATTGCTGTTGCATTGCACAGGCAGAAGGAGAATGTGGAGATGCAGAAAAAGATCTCTGAAACCACGAACACCATCCTTCAAAAAAATGCCGACCTGCTTAAGCAAAACAGTATCGATGTAGCGCGCGAAAACGAGAAGACCGTTGTATCTTTGGATACTTTAAAACGCACAACGCAATCGCTTATAGAAACACTTACCGAAGTGAAGCGTATACATGATGAGGGCACACAAAACCGCCGCGTGCTTAACTCTGAACTGCAGAACCTGGAGACAGAGCTTAAGAAGACGGTGACCAATGTGAGCTAAGTGACCGATGGATGAAAGCAGGGTAAATATTATAAACGAGTCGACCCGTGTGATAAGCAAATTGCAGCTGCTTACGGTGTTTTTTAATAACGATGTACTTTATAAGATCTACCTGCGTACTCAGGTCATCCATCAACTGTTCGTTACCAATCCTGACCTGGATATTACCAAGCTGGAGCTGTTTCACTTACAGTTCACCAACACGCTGATAGACCTGCTGAAGAAGGTCAAGAAGAACAACGAAGCCAACGCCGACCTCATGCTTGATGAGGTGCAGCTCAACAATGAGCTGATAGGCAAAATGGACGACACGGTATACACCGAGCACGATTTTAATAACGACAAGCAACGGCAGGCTTTAAAAATAAGCCAGTCGTTGCGTAAGTTGTATGAGGTGCTCAGTAGCGATGCCGATGTATACCCGTTCGCTAAAAACGTGAACCAGTTTAGCGCACGCTACGGTGCGGATTACTTTCTGGAGATACCGGTTGCCTTGCTGGATGAACTGCTGCACTATAATCCTGCGGAGCTTTACACCAATAAGTACGCCACCATACAGCGCAAGCTGATGGGGCGTTTATGCAAGTATGATTTTAGGCTAAGCTTTTATAGCGGACTTAAAACCGCGGATATAACGCTGGAGGTTTATAAATTCGCCGATATCGACCAGTATTTTCTATATTCACCAGCCAATAATATTTTCCTTTTTTGTGATGTAACCAGGCTGAACGGCTTAACACTGGGTAGCACCCTCAGCAAAAAGGAACGCATTATGCAGGAACTGCTTGATAAAAACGTACGGCTGCAAAGCAGTGCCGGCGTTATGAAAACGCACCTGCCGCAGGAGATAACCAGCCTGCTGGAAGAGAACTACAAAAAGATAGCCGATGTAGATTTTCTGCAGCACATGAACAGTTTTGATGTGCAGGCCAATATCTTAAAAACAATGTTGAACACCGATATTATATAAAGATGGACATATTACACCAACTACTTGGCGAAGACATAAAGGCGGGATTGCTGGTTATTCTCAATCTGATCGTGATTGAAAGTTTGCTTTCAGTAGATAACGCCGCGGTGCTTGCTACCATGGTGATAGATTTGCCCAAGGAGCAACGCGCCCGTGCGTTACGTTACGGTATCATCGGCGCATATGTATTGCGTGGCTTGTGTTTGTTTTTGGCTGCATGGCTGGTGAAGATATGGTGGCTTAAACCGCTTGGCGGCCTGTACCTGCTGTACCTGGCGTTTGATTATTTCAAAGGCAAGCTAAGCAAAAAGGATAATGACGGTGGCGAAGAAGAAATAGACAAAAATAAAAACTGGTTATACAAAGCCACAGTAGGCTCTATAGGTACATTCTGGGCGACCGTTGCACTGGTGGAACTAATGGACCTTGCCTTTTCAATAGATAATGTATTTGCTGCGGTAGCGTTTACAGACCACGTCTTTTTAATCTATACAGGTGTATTCATCGGCATTTTGGCCATGCGCTTTGTAGCGCAGGCCTTTGTAAAGCTGATGGAGAAATTTACTTTCCTGGAGACCATAGCCTTTTTAGTTATTGGTGTGCTGGGTATCAAGTTAACGGCTTCGCTTTACACGCATTTCTATCCGGGTACGCCGGCTGCCGAATTTATGGAAGGTGAAACTGCGGATATAGCCGTGTCAGTTTTCACAGTTGCTATCTTCCTGATCCCGGTGCTTACATCGGTTTTATTTAACTTTCCTAAGAAGCACACTATTGAACCCGAAGTGGCCGAAGCTGCTGACGACGTGCTGGATAAGGCCTGATCTGCGTAATGAATAAACTGATTGCATCCATACTTGGCATTGGCTACGTAAAAGGCGGCGGCACGCTTGCTGCCATTGTAACCTGCCCGCTTATCTGGCTGATATGGCAGTGGCATGTTTACGCTGCGTTATTTGTAGCAACGGTATTGGTTACCCTTATTGGTATTTATGTAGGGAACAAGGTGGAGCCTGAATGGGGGAAGGATAGCTACCGTGTAGTTATAGACGAAGTTTCCGGGATGATGGTAAGTATGTTATTCCTTCCGGAAAGTTTGTACCTGCTGCTGGCCGGGCTTATCTTATTTAGATTCTTTGATATTCTGAAGCCTCTTTACATCCGCAGGATGGAAGCTTTACCTGGTGGAACAGGAGTGATGATGGATGACGTTCTTGCAGGGGTTTACGCCAATATTGTACTGCAAATTGCGGTGGTTTTAGGTAAGCTTACCGGCTATCTTTTTGGCCCCGGCTTCAGCATGATCCATACCGGCTGAGACCTGGCAGTCCCGGTTCTTTTCTTTTAATTGACCAGTTCAGGGCTGCTGAATATCTCTGCTCTTAAACCACACTCGCGCAACTTCTTATTATAATCATAAACGGCCTGTTTGTAAAGCTGGGGATCCAAGTCAGCAACGTTGCTCCGGTTAAGGATATACAGCAGCACGAAAAGTTTGGAGAGTCGTGCCCCGGTTTCTTCGCTTATCGCTGTAAGCAGTTTCATGTTTGCTGCAATGGTAGGCAGGTTACGTTCAAGTATGGCAATCTTTATTTTAAGGGCATACATGATGCCTCTCATAAACGCAGTAAAAGAGCTTTCACCCACCTCGTAAATCTCTTGTGCAGAATTGTGCAAGCGTATAACTTCTGCCCGGTTCCCCAACATAAAGTTTGCATCAGCTCTTATCATATCCAGTAAAAATTTATAAACCGGCGAAGGTGTATTGAACGATTCGTATCTCTTTTCTAAAATATCGAAATACCGCAAGCTTTTACGGGGACGCCTGCATATAGAAAGGGTATAACCACTTATTAAAAAGATGATATCTGATGCTTGCTTTGCAATAACGCCTTCGCCCTTCGATGGCGGATTAAAGCAAAATTCTGTCAGCTCTCTAAAGAACGGAAGGTTGATGATGCCATGCGCAAAAAACTGGTAAAGTGTATCTACGCAGTTCAGCGGATTTATAGCATAATGTCTGAAATCTTCAGGATTAAAAGACTTCAGATTGTCCAGTTGAAGTTTTAGCGCAGTAACATCAAGCTGCATAACGGCAACACATGCAAGCGCAGTGTGAACCAGGATGCGTTTGTTACTGCAGAGCTCGAATTTTAGGAGTGTTTGCAGGGTTTTTTTATAACCGGTGCTAATGAACTCCAGCCCAAAAAAATAGTTGAACAGATCATCGCTGCAGTCCTGGGTAAAGAACTGTATCATAGATTCGTTGCCCTTTAATGGCGACGTAGATTTCTCCAGCAACTCTCCGAGGAAGATCAGCAGTTCAGACTTTTGTTTAGGGGTAAGATCAACTCTTGCGAAGAGATCAAAGCTGCGTTGCTGCCCGGTCTTTACTGCGTAGATCACCCACCATTTCAGAATATGGAGCTTGCGCTGGCTGGTGGCCAGGCGCGTATTTAAAATGTCGATCAGTTTCTCGTCAAATGCATAGTCGTTTTTCAAAAGCAAGTACTTGGCAACGGTGAAATCCATAAAGTTGCAGTTCCCGAATTTGATCACCGTTTTATACTGTACATCGGTGCTGGAATTTACCTCACGCAAAAAGCCAATGCTTATCAAATCCTGGTAAGCCTGCGGGTATTGCTTAATGAGCCCGTTCACCTTTAACCTGTCCGGATCGAACTGGTTATTTGGCAGGTCCATTTGCTCTACTAAACCATTGAGCAGGAGTAGCTTTTCTGCCGAGTAATGCCCAAGATGAACCTTGTTTAAAACAAAGTTAGATACCAGTTCATGTAAAGACACATGATCCACATTACCTAATGAGAAATCGTTTTTATATTCCTTGTAGTAAAATTGAAAGTAAAGCGGATGGTTAAAGCTTTCGGCAACGTCAGCAGCCATGGTATGCTGTGCATTTGGGTTGATCTTATTGCAAAGCTCCTTGATCTCGTGCAGGCTGAACAGGGGCACGTTTAGCGCAAGGTTTTCGTCGGCAATAAAGCCGGTGAACCAGCGGTCATGATCACTCTCCAGGTCGTGGCGATGGTTAAGCCAAGTGGCAGACCGCATGGTGAGTATCATTTTAAACCAGCATTTGCCCTGGTAAAGTGCAAAAAGATCGCGCACCTGGTTAAGCAGCAGCCTAAACTGTTCTGCTTTGTAAGCAAACTCATCTAACCCGTCTATGATCAGGTAAAAGTTACCGCTCTGTTTACCATTGTGGTTGGCCAGTGTACTCAGGTCGTCCTCGGTAGAAAAGCCAAGCAAGCCAAGGATCCAATAATTGAGGTCGCGGCCGCTTAAAAAAACGTTCATTAATGCGCTGCTGCTAAAGAAAAGCAAAATGTCGTTGCTTTTGCCTGTAGCATTATCTTCCAGTCGTTCTTCTACCCAGTGGCATAGTGCCAGTGTTTTTCCGTAACCTGCAGGCGCTGCTAAAACGGTGGCGGTATAATCACCAGCCAAAAACTCATCAATGTGAAAATCTACAGACTGCCGTTTGATAGTTTGGTGATATGGAATGCCGGATTTGTTCTTTAGTGTTTGTAGTGTGAAGCCGGTGATCTTGCCGGCGTTATGTTTAAGCGTTTCCCAATTAGCATTGGTTTTTGCTGATGACTCCATGCGCGGTTCATGCTTTACGCAAAAGTCTTCCCAGTTATTGAAGCCGCAGTACTTGGCCATTGCATCAATAGTAAATAATGATGGCCGGAACTTGCTGTATGCGAAACCAAATACCCGTTTAAGGGTGGTTTCGCTTACGCTGAATTTAGTGATGTCGTAAATAAGTATAGATATACTACGGCAATCACTCGGGGATACAGTGCTAAAGCCTGCTTTTTGCAGGACAGCCTGTTTTAAAAGTTCGAAGTATTGCGGCAAAAAGATAGTCATGAGCTGAAAAAATGTTGTTATCCATTATGATTCACCTACACAGTAACTAATAGAATGCACTGACGAACGGTAGAGTACTTAGAAATAGCCCCGTTAAGTATTTGCTTTCCGGTTTGGTATTCCTCTGCAATACATTGTAGCTTGTGTTCAAGTTCTCTGCACATTTCTTCATCTTCTTCAAAGCCAATTGAATGTAAGGGAGTGTCTGCTAATAAATTATATGCCTGCAATGCAGGTTTTCCACACATCGTTAAAATGTCGTATCTGATTTGGTTGCTTATAAAAACTTTATCCATACAAAACTTCCAGGAATGTTGGTATTACGTAATTCTATAAATTAAGTTATCAGAATTTTTACGCCGGATGTCAGACTTATAATTTTTAATTGTTCTTTAGTTAACTTGTGCCTTTCAAATAATCTTTTGCTAACTAATTTATGTTTCCGGTTAAATAATTTACGCCAGAAGGGGTGTTGGCGGATGTTTAGATTTCGCCCGATTTTAAAATCACGTAGAAATACGCGGTTTTTATAGCGGAAGACTAAACAACCCGAACTTAATAGCAAAAAGCACTAAACCTGCAGTGTTTCTACAGTTAATTTTGCTAATTAAATTATTTCGGTGGCCTTCTACTGTGCGCACACTCAAAAAAAGCGCTTCAGCTATTTCTGCGCTGTTGTATTCTTTGCAGATGAGCTGCAAAATTTCCCGCTCGCGTCGGGTTAATGTGCTGGCAATACCGCCCTGCAGATCGGGCACGGCAGCTTTATGATTCGCGCTGGTGCGTATGGCTTGCTGTACTTCGCTATTAAAGTAAAAGCCTTTCTCGTGCACGGCATTTATGGTAAAGATCAGGTCCTGCATATTGCAGTTTTTTGCCAGGTAGGAGGCAGCCCCGGCGTTGATCATCTTAGTTACAAGTGACTCCATCACATGAACGGATAGCACAATGACCCTGATCTTGGGGTAGCGTTCATGCAAAGCTTTTTGGAGGTCGATACCGTTCATTACCGGCATGTCCATGTCAATGATGGCCACATCTACATGGGTGTTGTTGGTGGAGAGGTGATCTAAAAAGTCCTGTCCGCTTGCAAAATCGCCAACGAGCTTAAAATTTTCAACTGAATTGATCACCATCGCCAGGCTTTGGCGAAAAATATTCTGATCATCAACTATCGCTACACTTATCTCTTTCATCATGCCTGGGTTGCTTAGGATAGAGGGTATTTTATACTGATATGGAATCCCTTGCCCGGCGTCGCTTCCAACTCGTAGGTCGCGTTGATGTTCATCAGTCGGCTCTCAATATTCTGCATACCCATGCCCTTCTTTATATTGACTGCAGATTGCGGCAGCCCTTTACCATTATCGCTATAATCAACAAGCAGGACGTTGTCCTCAGCTTTAAAAGTAATGTTTGCTTTGCTGGCTCCGGAGTGCTTGATAGTATTATTAAGCAATTCTTCCAGCACACGATAAATTGCGGTTGCTGCAGACAGCTCCAGGCCGGCCAATTGTTCAGGGGCATTATTGTCTACATTTATTTCCAGCTTGCCCGACTGATTGATGATGCCGGTGTGTTCATTAACAGCTGCAGCCAAACCATAATAGCCAAGGGTAGCAGGCGAGAGGTTATGTGAAATGTGCCTTACATCCTTAACCACTTTATCTATAATGCTCTTACTCGAGCCTATAAACTTCAGGTAATTCTCATCATCAGGCGATGACGGTTTAAACATCTCGATGATCAGCCTTAAGCCAGAAAGGGAAGTGCCTACATCATCATGCAGGTCCTGGCCAATGCGTTTACGTTCCGCTTCCTGCGACTCTATCACCACCTTAAGCAGCTCTTTTTGGTGGGCCAGCTGCGCCGCTTGGAATTGCTGCCTTTGTTTAAGCAATTTGTTTTGCCCGCGAACGGTAAACATCACAAACGTGACCACCAGCAGAAAGGTCACGGCCATACCCAAAATCACTAATATGTAGACGCTTTCCATATCTTTCTGCATTTATAAAATCCGATGGCGAATAGTATGTATTCAAACATCAGGATAGCGTCGTGCGCTGTCCATACAATATCGTTTATCAATTGCCCGGCACTTAGTAGTGTTGTTGTGAACAGGAACATGAACAAGTTGCTGGCGTAATATAATAAGATACCGGTGTTTACCCAGTTATGAGGTATTGCTCCCCATTCTGTATCTTCAATCTGGCTTTGGTTATAAAATGAATGCATAGCGTAGAAGATAAGGGTTACCGATGCTAATGCCCTGGTGTAAGTGTTAAATTGGAGTTCCCCTGTCTGTAGAAATAGCATGTTTACAATTCCGAAAACCACAAATGCACCGGCAAAAACTTTAACGTAGATCTGTCTGGGCTTAGTAAAGCTTGGCAGAAAATACCACGAGAGAAATACGAACTCTAACAGCGCGTAAAGGTTAAACATAAATATGGTGTAATGACCCATGTATGCCAGCGCTATCGAAGTGTAATCCATCACGCAATTATAGACGAGGAAGCCAAGTAACACTTTAAATTCTTTAGGCAGGTAACGCAGATTGACAAAGCCGGTAATCATTGGCAGCCAAACTACAAGGGGGGCTATGTAGGCGACAAAAAAGTCCATTAAGGATGTTTACAAGCCCTAAATATATTAAAGCTTGTAAACATTACCGCCTATAAATGTAATTTATACACTACCATATGGAGGGTCAAATGGCCCGCCGACAGGGCAAGTTGGCGGGCAGGGCCGTGTCATGTCGTAAGTATTGCTCTGATTCTCATCGCCAAGGCCAAGATCTGCGTCTGCAGGCACTACTACAACATTGTGGCCATCTACTACCGGTACAAGGATAAGCAAAGAAGATGTAGGGTCATTAGCAACCTTAAGGCCGATATACGCATTTACCGATTCGGCGGTAGGGTTGTACTTCAGAATGTTCTTAAAGTCGATAATTGGAATGTTGAACGATCTGACCTTGAATCCCTGGTCTGAAGCGGTAAGGTAGTCGTTCCAGTTTTGGGCGTAGGTTAAGGCGTCGTCTACGGGGATAGTACCATCGGGGCCAGCTTGCGGGTAATTGCTCATTGTGTTACTGATTTGAAGTGTTTAAGAAATAAATGGATCACGTTTTGTACTTGCAACATCAAATTTCTGCTACACAGCAATACCGGAAGGTTTTGAGGCGTTTTGTATGACATGCGAACAGGTTTAAGGTTGCTATTACAAGCAAGGTAAATATAAATAAGCTGTTACAACATTCAAAAAAATCAATGAACAAAATGAACAGAAAGCCCGGCTTGTGAACAAAGCCGTGTAACTGTTCATCAACTGCACAAACTGCTTTAATCCGTTTTTAGGCTTACGGTGTACTTTAGGATGTAATATCTATCCACTACCTAAAGGAACCTATGCATGAAAACCTCTACCTTCTTTGGTAAGTACATAGCTCTGCTATGCTTGCTAACCTTCGTATCCACATCACTTTTTGCCCAGCGTAAGTTTGCTACCACGCAGGTAAGCGGCAGCGGCGGGCTATTATGTCTCAATTGCATTGTAACCAACCAGGCTAATGCTGTCGACGGCAATCTGCAAACTCGGTCACAACTGAACGTGGTTTTGGGCGTTGCCTCACAAACCTACCAGGAACTCATCTTCCCGGGGCCGGGCAAAGTTGCAGCGGGCACCCCGGTTACCATTAAACTGGGCAGCGGCGACAACCTGTTAGATCTTACGGCACTTGGCGGCATCTCGCTCCGCGCTTACAATGGCAATACGCCGGCAGGTGCTTCGGTATCTGCAGCAACATTGGTAAGTGCCGTTAGCAACAACGACCAGGTGACCGTAACACTTACCCCGTCACAGCAATATGATAGGGTAAGGGTAACGTTGAACGGAGGCCTTGCAGGTGCCTTAAGTAGTATATATGTATATGATGCTTTTTATTACGGCCCAGATCCGCTGGCATGTAACACTGCCTTTGACGAGTTGCACGGCATATCTGCCGGGCTGCTCAATTTAGGGGTTGATGTTGGCGGCGTAGCCAATCCGCGTAACGCTATCGACGGCGATTTTAACACAGCCTCTACACTTAATGCAAGCATAGCAGCAGTGGGCGCCTATGCACAACAGACTATCATCTATCAATCGCCATCTGTCATCGGCGATTCTGTACGGCTTACGTTGTCTGTTCCGCAGGCACTGATAGATGCCGGGGTACTGGCCAACATAGAGCTCTCTACCTACAATGGTAACAGCAGCAATAACGATACACGTTCTTTCAATGACGCGCTTCTGCGGTTACGTCTTTTAGATCTTACCAACAACCGCAGGCGGTTCACCATAACCTATGCACCATCAAAGGTGTTTGACAGGGTGCAGCTTCGCCTGGGTGGCGGCATTGCCAGCGTGCTATCAACCTTAAATTTGTTTGAAGCTGAAAAGCTTATTCCGCGCCCGGTGATCAGGGTGAACAATGTGGTAGTAAGCAGCACCGATATTTGCGCAGGCAATTCTGTTACAATTGCAGCAACTGCCGTACCGAATACAACCTTCCGCTGGTACACCCAGGCGACAGGCGGCACAGCGGTTTTTACCGGCGCAACCTATTCACCTACACCTGCTGCTACAACAACATACTATATGTCCGCACAGCGGGATGGATGTACGGACGAATCTGAGCGGGCACCGGTTACTGTAACGGTAAATCAAATACCTGCTGCCCCGGTGATCACCAATAACGACATCCCGGTTTGCCCGGGCGGTACTGCAACGTTTACAGCTACAGCTGTTGCCGGCGTCACCATCAACTGGTACACCGCGGCTACCGGCGGCACATTGGTTGCTACCGGCAATACATTTACTACAGGAGCAATCAATGCAACAACCAGCTATTATGCTGAGGCCGTTGCAGGCGGCACCTGTATCAGTCCTGCACGTACACAGGTAACCGCGACACTTAGCCCGCTGCCTGCTTCGCCAACGCTTTCTGCAACTAATCTTACGATCTGTTCAGGCGAACAGGCGGTGTTATCAGTCTCTAATCCTGTTGCTGGCATAACCTACAGGTGGTATGCTACCGCAACCGGCGGTACAGCTGTATTCACCGGCCAAAACTTCACCACCCCGGCGCTTACTGCTAATCAAAATTATTATGTAGAGGCAACCAGCGTAGCCGGATGCGTAAGCCCAGCACGTACGCAGGCCAGCGTTGCCGTAGTGCAGCCACCCGCCAATCCTGTTCTGGCAGTGAACAACGCCACCATAACCGCAGGCCAAACTGCAACGGTTAACGTTACCAATGCCCAAACCGGCATCACCTATAACTGGTATACGTCTAATACATCGCAAACGCCGGTGTTCACAGGAACCGCCTTTACTACACCGGCGTTGTTCAGCACAACTACCTATTATGTATCGGCCACAAACAGCATCGGCTGCGTATCTGCTGCCCGGACGGCCATCACCATCAATGTAACTATCAATAATAACTCACCTTGTACGTTTGCCAATACGCAAACAAGCAATGTGAACGGTATATGCATTGGCTGCGGCGTAACTAACGACGCCCTGGCAACGGACGCCGACACCACAACCGCATCAACCATAACGGTTACCGCAGGGTTGCTTGGCGGCTATGCTGAACAAAACCTGCTGTTTCAGCAACCGGGTTTTGCAGGCGATACTGTAAAATTGGTACTTCGGTCTCCAATTGGCCTTGCCGATGCAAATGTATTGGCCCAGATTTCGGTCGCCCTGTTTAATGGCGGTACACTGGTTGCCCGTTACACGCTGGATAACGCATTGTTAAATGTGCGTTTGCTTGGCAGCGGCAATCGTTACGGTGTATACATCCCTGCAACAGGTAATTACGACCGTGTACAGGTACGCCTGAATTCTGGCGTAGCCGGCTTACTTACATCTTTACAGGTTTACTATGCCATACAGCAGTTCCCACGCCCGATATTCGACCCTAATGGTGCCGAGATATGCCGGGGCGCTACTGCAACGCTTAATATCACTACGCCTGCAAATGGCGGCACATACAGCTGGTATACCACACCAACGGGTGGCACACCAGTGTTCACCGGCAGCACTTATTCCGTAGCTGCGACAGCTAATACCACTTATTATGTAGAATACACCCGTGGCACCTGCGTTGCGCAAACAAGGTATCCGGTGAACATTCTTGTGAATGATCCGCCTGCTAAACCTGTGGTTGTGCCTGCATCTGCATCCATCTTTGCAGGACAAACCGCAAGCTTTACCGCCCAGGTTCCTGCCGGCGTTACCGTGCGCTGGTACGAAGCGCCTACGGGCGGCACTGCCGTGTTTACCGGCACCACATTTACCACACCTGCACTTAGCGCAAACAAGACTTATTATGCAGAATCGTCAATAGGGGGTTGCGTATCACCCGACCGGACACCGGCGCCGGTAACCGTAACCGCCGTTGTCATCCCGGATGTGGCCGTTAACCCACCAACACAGACTGTTAATCCGGGTACGTCGGCAACGCTTACTGCCTCGTCAACAACGCCGGGTGCTGTCTTCAACTGGTTCACTACGCCAACCGGCGGTACCAGCATCTTTACGGGTGCAGTATTAACCACACCATCCGTATTCACCAATACCACTTACTATGCCGAGGCAAGCATCACCGCTACAGGCGCTGTGTCTGCAACAAGGGCACCGGGTGTGGTTAACGTGAATGGCACCGGCAACAACCCTGTGCCTTGCGATGCAGCAATTGCCCAATCTAATGCTATTAGCGGTACGCTTTGCGTAGGCTGCGGCATTAGCAACGCCGGTGGTGCAATCGACGGTAACCGCGAAACATTCTCACAACTAAACGTTCCGATAGGCTTACTTGGAGGATATTCTCAGCAAACATTGCGCTTTGCCAATACAGCACGCGTTGGCGATAGTGTAGTGGTGGAGTTTGGCATCCCGGGCACACTGGCCAGCGTAGGAGTACTGTCTCAGATAAGCCTGGCTACTTATAACGGAGCTACCTATAACAACGACAGGTTCACGGTTGATGGTTCGCTTATCAGCATAAGCCTTCTTAACGGTACCAGCCGCTTCCGCGTTGCATTCCGCGCCGGGGCAGATTTTGATCGCGTGCAAATCCGCTTAAACTCGGGCGTTGCAGGCGTATTTAATTCACTCAACGTGTATGCAGCCTATCAGGAAGTTGCTGCCCCTGTTATCGCGGCAGCAACTGTAACTGCCTGCCAGGGTACACAGGCAACGCTAACTGCTACCGTGCCTGCGCATGTAACGGTTAGATGGTACACATCAGCAACAGGCGGTACTCCTGTATTCACAGGTGCTACCTTTAATACACCGGTGCTCAATTCAAGCACCGTTTACTACGCAGAGGCCAGTCGTACTGCTGATGGTTGTACACAACCCGTACGCACACAGGTAGCAGTTAATGTAACGCCTACTCCGGCCGCTCCGGTTGTAAACGCTGCAACCGTGACAGTATGTTCCGGTTCACCGGCGACATTTACTGCACAGGCCGTTACCGGCGTAACATTCAACTGGTATACAGCAGCAACCGGCGGCACGCCTGTATTCACAGGTGCAACGTTTACCACAGGCCCGCTTAACGCTACCACCAGCTATTACGTTGAAGCAGTTGGCGCAGGCGCTTGCGGCAGCTCTGCGCGTACCAAAGTTACGGCTAACGTTACTGAAACGCCACTGGTGCCGGTAGTATCGCAAAATCCTACGCAGATATGTTCAGGCTCATCTGCGGTACTAACTGCTTCATCAACCCAGCCGGGGGTAACCTTCCGCTGGTATACCAACGCAACCGGCGGCACACCGGTATTCACCGGTGCACAATTCACCACGCCGGCGCTTATAGCCAGCAGGTCTTACTATGTAGAGGCTTTGGCAGGCAGCTGCGTAAGCACTACACGTGCACAAGCAGACGTAGTTGTAAATCCAACGCCTGCAGCGCCAACTGTTACGGTTAATCCTGCCGGTGCAACTATCAACTCCGGCCAGACAGCCACCATCACCGCGTCATCAACAACAGCAGGGGCTACCTTTAACTGGTATACATCTGCAACAGGTGGTACAGCAATATTTACAGGTGCAGCATTTACTACGCCGGCACTTACATCAACTACAACTTATTATGTTGAAAGCGCCCTTACCGCAAGCGGATGCGTAAGCCCAACCCGTACACCGGTTACCATCACTGTTAATCCAATATTCTCAACTGCGTGCGATTTTGGCTCAACACAGACAACCGACATCAACGGACTTTGCGTTGGATGTACCGTTACAGGCAGCACAAACGCCGTTGATACTGATGCTAACACTGCCAGCACCATTAACGTGCCGCTGAGCCTGCTGGGTGCCTATGCATCACAAACCATCGCCTTCAGCGATTTGGGTATGGCCGGAGATACCGTAGTAGTTAAGGTGAGCACACCGGCAGGTATTTTATCAGCAGGCGTGCTGGATCAATTGCAGATCGCATCGTTCAATGGCGCTGCTTACAATAACGATCGTATTAACCTGAGTAATAACCTGATCAGGGTGCAGGTACTGGCGGGCGGAAACGAAGCACTGGTGAAGTTTGTGCCTGCTGCTGCATACGATAGGGTAGAGATACGCCTTAGCAGTGCGGTGGCATATGTATTGACATCACTAAACGTTTTCTACGCAAGCAAACAGGTAGAAACACCGGTGCTTGCAGCTACTACAGTAAATATATGCGCAGGCAGCACCGGTACCTTAACGGTTAGCAACGCCCGCGCGGGTGTTACCTATAAATGGTATACCACCGCAACAGGCGGCACAGCGGTTTTCACAGGCGCAAGCTTCACCACTGGTCCACTTAATGCCACCACTACTTACTATGTAGAGGCAAGCCGTGCATCAAACAACTGCGTTAACCCTAACCGCGTGGCTGCAACCGTGAACGTGACACCAGCTCCGCCGGTGCCTGTATTGGCTGCAAACAACGCGCAGATATGCGCAGGCGACAACGCTACGCTCAACGTAACCAATGCAGGCGGCGCAACGGTGCGCTGGTATGATGCTGCAACCGGCGGCAACCTGTTGTTCACCGGGGCAAGCATTACGGTAAGCCCTGTTTCAAATCAAAACTATTTTGCAGAGATCACCAACGGTACCTGCAGCAGTGCTACCCGCACCCAGGGTAGAGTAACTGTAAATTCGCGCCCTGCGGCACCAAGCGTTGCATCGGCAGATGTTGACGTTTGCGCCGGCAGTACAGCTACATTGGCGGTAACTAACCCGGCAGCGGGTGTTACCTATCGCTGGTATACGGCACCAACCGGTGGCACAGCTGTATTTACAGGTGCAACCGTTACTACCGGTGCTATTACTGCCGATGTTACTTATTATGTTGAGGCTGCCGATAATGTAAGCAGCTGTACAAATAACGGCGGTCGTGTGGCTGTTAACATCAATGTGAACACCGCAGTAGCTGCACCAACACTTAGTGCGACACAAAGCACTGTATGTGCAGGGGGCAGCGTAACGCTTAGCGTGAACAACCCTTTGGCAGGCGTACAGTACAACTGGTACACTGCTGCAACCGGCGGCACACCTGTGTTCACAGGTACTACTTTTACCGCAAGCAACCTTACTGCAGATATATCTTACTTTGTTGAAGCATCTGCTAACGGATGCGTAAGTGCAACACGCACACAAACAAGCATCACCGTTACGCCGCCGCCGACAGCGCCGGTTGTAGCAGCACTTGCAGGCAATAACGCGGTTTGTGCCGGCGAATCAGCCACGCTTAACATCAGCAACCCACAGGCAGACCTTGTGTACCGCTGGTACGATGCCGCAACAGGCGGTAACCTGCTATTCACCGGTACTGAGTTTACCACACCTGCGCTTACAACCGCAGTTACCTACTATGTAGAAGCTGCAAGCGCAGGCAACTGTAATGCATCAACCCGTACATCTGTAACTATCAACGTAAACCCAACACCGGCAGACCCAACCGTGGCCGCAGCTAATGTTGAGGTTTGTAACGGCAGCAGTGCAACGCTAAGCGTAAGCAACCCGGTATCGGGCATTACTTACCGCTGGTACGATTCGCCTGCCATGAACACCCTGTTGTTTACCGGTGCCACATACGTTACCGGTCCTGTTACTGCGCCGACAAACTACTATGTAGTTGCCTTTAACGCTACCGGCTGTGCCAGCAACAATGCTACCCAGGTACAGGTCACTGTGAAACAACAGCCGGATGCACCTGTAGTAGCCAACGGCAACTCGCAGGTGAGTTGCTCGGGCTCGTCGGTTACCCTGAGCGTGCAAGATCCTGAAGTGGGCTACACTTATAACTGGTACACCAGCGCAACAGGCGGTACACCGGTATTCACGGGCGCAAGCTTCACTACCGGTGCCTTGTCTGGCACTACTACTTACTACGTAGAGACCATAAGCGATAATGGTTGTGCTTCTGCAGCACGTACGGCGGTTACCGTAACCGTTCAGCCTGCTCCGGCTACTGCTACGCTTACTGCTCCGCAAACCAACATTACCCAGGGACAGACTGCCACCATCACAGTAAGTAATGCGCAGGCAGGCGTTACCTATAACTGGTATACAGTTGCAACCGGTGGTACCGCTGTATTCACCGGCACTACCTACACAACTCCGCCATTAACAGCTACAACCACGTATTATGTTGAGGCAATAGGCGGCAGCTGTACCTCGCCAAGCCGTGGACAGATCACCATCACCGTAAATTCAGCAGTCGCACCGGATGTGACCGTTACACCGCCAACACGCACGATTAATAGTGGCCAAACCACTACATTCACCGCGTCTTCTACCACACCGAACGCAACCTTTAGCTGGTATACTACGCCAACTGGCGTCACGCCGATCTTTACAGGCGCAACGTTCACTACGCCACCGTTGACAGCTAATACAACGTATTACGCTGAGGCAAAAGATCCGGTGAGCGGCCTGGTATCGTCACCACGTGCAACTGGTTCTGTGATCATCGCTCCGGCAGCAATTGCACCAGACGTGACCGTCACCCCGCCAACACGCACCATTAATAGTGGACAGACAACTTCATTCACTGCGTCTTCTACTACGCCGAACGCAACCTTTAGCTGGTACACCACGCCAACTGGTGGTACGCCGATCTTTACCGGTGCAACGTTCACCACGCCAGCGCTTACAGTTAATACAACTTATTACGCTGAAGCGAAAGATCCGGTGAGTGGCCTGGTATCGTCACCACGTGCAACAGGTTCAGTGATCATCGCTCCGGCAGCAGTTGCACCGGATGTGACCGTTACCCCGCCAACACGTACAATTACCAGTGGCCAGACAACCACATTCACCGCGTCTTCTACCACACCGAACGCAACGTTTAGCTGGTACACCACGCCAACAGGCGGTACGCCGATCTTTACCGGTGCAACGTTGACCACGCCACCGTTGACTGCTAATACAACCTATTATGCTGAAGCGAAAGATCCGGTGAGCGGCCTGGTGTCAGTACCACGTGCAACAGGTACGGTTACCGTGAACGCGGCAACACCGCCTAATGTGACCGTAACTCCGCCAACGCGTACGGTAACTGCAGGACAGACCACTACGTTTACCGCGACGTCCACCACACCGAATGCTACTTTCGACTGGTATACCACTGCAACAGGCGGTACGCCAATATTCAGTGGTGCTACGTTCACTACACCGGCTATCAACGCTAACGTAGTGTACTATGCAGAGGCCAAAGATCCTGTGTCGGGCCTTGTGTCAACCACACGTGCAACCGGTACGGTAACCTTGCTGGTAACCAACACGCCGCCGGACGTAGCCGTAACGCCGCCTACCCGCAACATCGTTTCCGGGCAGAGCACTACGTTCACAGCATCGTCAAAGGTGCCTAACGCCATCTTTAAATGGTACGATGTGCCTACAGGCGGCACGCCAATGTTTACCGGGGCAACGTTTACTACACCAACCCTAACCCAGGGCGCTACCTACTATGCCGAGGCGACCGACCCTGTAAGCGGCCTTACCTCGCTGGTACGTGCAAGCGGTACGGTAACCATTATTGATGCCGGCATCTTTATCCCTAACGCCTTTACACCTAACGGCGACGGTAATAACGATGTGGTATACATATTAGGTACCAACATACAAAGCGCAACTTTTGATGTGTATGACCAATGGGGCGAGCTGCAGTTCCGTTCAACCAACAAGTCGAGCGGATGGGACGGCACCTATAAAGGCCGGGCGCAGCCGGCAGGCGTGTATGTCTATTATGCCGAGATAACCACCAACAGCGGCCAGGTTATCAAGAAGAAAGGCACCATCACACTATTAAGATAAGCCGATAACAAAACACAATCAGACACCACCTATAAACTACCCACATATGAAAACCAAACTGATCACCTTAATTGCCTTACTGCTCCAGATGGGAGCAGTAAGCAAGCTTAGTGCGCAAATAGATCCTCACTTTTCGCAGTACTATGCCTATCCGATATACCTGAACCCGGCGCTTACCGGCGTTATCAACGGCGACCTTCGCGTTAGCGGGAATTTCAAGAATCAGTATGCCAACATCAACAACGCTTACCAAACCGGTGCTGTATCAGTCGATTACAGGCCTACAGATAAGCTTGGGATAGGGTTTAATGTGCTTAACCAGGCAGCGGGCGACATTGGTTACAATTACTTTGCCTCTTATGCCACGTTAGGGTACGCTGTGGCCATTTCAAATGATGGTTACAAGAAAGTAAGTTTCGGTATCAACGCAGGTATCATCAACCGCAGCTTTGATGCTACCAGGGCACAGTTTGGCAGCCAGTTTAACCCTGCAAGCGGTTTCGACCCGAGTATGCCATCTAATGAAAATTTCCTCAACACCAACGGAACCGTTTTCGATGCAGGGGCAGGGATATTCTATTATGACGGCGATCCGCTTAAGGGCGGCAACCTGTTCGCGGGCTTTAGCGCAAGCCACCTTTCGCGCTCAAAAGACCCTTTTGCAATGGGCGGTATCCCCAGTAAGATTCCTGTTAGATATACCGCACATGCCGGTGTGCGCATAAAGGCTTCCGAGTCTTTTGATGTTATCCCTCACGCCATCTACATGCGCCAGCAAAAAGCAGAAGAAAAAGCGGTAGGTGCTTACACTGAATTGAAGCTGCCCGACGATAAAGGCCTCATTATTGGTGGAATGTACCGCTTTAAAGATGCTGCTGTTGCCAACGTTGGTTACCACATGAACAGCCTCATCATTGGCGCCAGCTACGACTTTAATACGTCCAGCCTTAACCGGGCAACCTTTGGGCAGGGCGGGTTAGAACTGTCGGTGAGCTACGTTTTCCGCAAGCGCATCTCCGAACCGGAACCTGTTTGTCCAAGGTTGTAACCCACATCTTATCACCATGAAGAACCATTTATTCACCATAATATTGCTGTTCGTCGCTGGTGCGGCAAGCGCGCAATACAGTAAAGATGATCCGCGTGCGCTGGGCGACAGGTCTTTTAATAACAAGGATTATTACGAGGCGGCATTTTACTACCGCAAGGCAGCCGAGGGCCTAAGCCTTACTTCTCAGCAAGCCGAGCCTTACAAAGCAACCGGCAAGGGCAACAAAAAAGGCAAGCCGGAAGACCGCATTTATGTATCGTACCAACTGGCCGAAGCATACCGCGGCTATGAAAACTATGTAGAGGCTGAACCCTGGTATTACAAGGTGCTGAACGAAGGAGGAGAAGCAAAGTACCCGCTCGCACGGCTCTGGTATGGTGTATGCCTGCGTGCCGACCAGCATTTTGATGAAGCTATCACTCAACTGCAGCAGTTTGATGCCGGCTATCGCGGCGACGCAAAATATCATGCCATGGCACAAAAGGAAATTGCCAACTGCCGTTTTGCCAAGGAGCAGTACCAATATCCTATCCTGATAGATGTGGCGCGTATGAAAGGTCAATACTTTTCAGATGGATCTGATTATGCCATTGTAAAACGTGATGGCAATAGCTTTTTCACCTCATCAAGGTTTGCCAAGGATGAAAAGGAGCATGTGAACCGCATCTACCAGCTTACCGGCGATCAGGATCCGCAGGCAATTATTTTTAAGAACGATACCAAAGACAAAAATATCGAATACGGCACGCCGGTACTAAACCCCGGCGGCCATCGCATGTACTTTACCCGCTGGTTTAAGGTGGGCAGTAAAATTACCCATGCCATTTATGTGTCCGAAAGATCGGGTACAGACTGGAGCCCCCCGGTTAAATTGAACGCCAATGTAAATGCAGACGGCTTCAACTCTATTCAGCCCTTCATTACTGCTGATGGCAAACGGCTCTACTTTGTGTCGACCAAACCGGGCGGCCAGGGCGGGCAGGACATTTGGATGAGCGATCTGGATGGCAGCGGTAACCCGGTGAACTCCACCAATCTTGGCCCGGTTATCAACACGGCTATGGATGAGCAGGCACCGTATTACGATGCGAATGAAAAGCGGCTCATCTACAGCTCAAAAGGCTTTGTTGGCCTGGGTGGTTTTGATTTTTTTGATGCCACATTTGATGGTGCAAAATGGAGCCGGCCGGCAAACATGGGCTATCCCATGAACTCCGCAAAGGACGACCTTTACTACTCACCCGATCCGGCCAACCCCGATAAGTTTTACATCAGCAGCGACCGCGAAAGCGACTGTTGCCTTAACCTGTTCGAGGCGGTAGACCGCAGGCATGTACTGGCAGGTTTGGTGGTGGATTGCGATACCCGTAAAGCGCTTAGCGGCGTAAAGGTAAGCTTTGTTGATTCCCTGTCTAAGCAAACCGTAAAGCAGATGACCACCGGGGCCGACGCTAAATACAGCTTTGAAGTGAAGACCCGCAGGCCATACAACCTGGTGCTGGAGAAAGCCGGTTATTTCACAAAAGTATTGCCCGTGCCGGCAAACGGCCGCATGAGCGGGGATACGCTGTTTAGCCCGGAGATATGCCTGCAAAGCTTTAAAAAGGACGTGCCGATCGTGATCAAAAATGTATTGTATGATTACAATAAGGCAACCCTTCGTCCGGAGAGCAAACAGGTGCTGGATGGCGTGGTGACCATACTGCGCGATAACCCTAAAATGAAGATAGAACTTGCTGCCCATACCGATTCCATTGGCGGCGATGCATATAATAATAAACTTTCCCAAGCCCGTGCCCAGGCTTGCGTTGACTATATCGTATCCAAAGGGATAAACGAGAGCCGCCTTTATGCTAAAGGTTACGGCGAACGCAGGCCGATAGCACCAAACTCGCTGCCTAACGGAAAAGACAACCCTGAAGGGCGGCAACTTAACAGACGTACAGAATTTACCGTTTTAAAACTTGAGTAACTATGAGAACACATGCAACTGCTATTACCCGGCCAAACCTCAAAACCAAAGGTTTCAGTACCCTGCACATAGATATTTTTAACATGATATTGGTGGGAAAAACCAACCGGGAGATCAACAGTCTTTTGGGCTACACCCAACGGTCGCACGCCGTGGTTGACCACTCGCGCAAAGTAATGTATAAACTGCTGGCCATGGAAAACCTTGCCAAACGCGAATACGCCGATAGGGTAGTTTATCCGCGGAGCTACCAGTTCTGGTGGAAGAAGATCTTTGATAAGCACTATAAAGATCTGTTGGCCATTGCCATATCCCCGGAGTTTTACGATTAAATATATGTGGTTCTGATCAGTGGTTAGCGTTCCGGTTCGAGGCCCGGAGCGCTTTTTTGTTTTAGCGCTGAGCATGACTGACCTTGTGGTTTTTGGTTAAGGATATATTCGGCTTATATTAGCCTTTGATCACATGAACACTTAGCCATGAGCGAAATCGTTTATCAGCGCGAGCAGGCGCTGGACCCTTACGAGTTTACAGATGTTTTGAAGCGCAGCACCCTGGCAGAGCGCCGCCCGGTGGATGAACCGGATCGCATCAAACAAATGTGCGAACTAAGCAACATGATCGTGACCGCCCGTTTGGATGGAAAACTGATAGGTGTAGCACGCTCGCTTACCGATTTTGCGTTTTGTACCTACATGTCTGATCTGGCCGTTGATGAAGCTCACCAAAGAAAGGGAATCGGTATCCGGCTCATAAAAGAAACAAAGCTGCATACCCCGCAGGCAAAGCTCATCCTGCTGGCAGCGCCCAAGGCCGTTGACTATTATCCTAAAACGGGTATGACCAGGTTTGAAAATAGCTTTACCCTAAGCGACATTAACGACCTGAAGATTTAACTACTTCAACCTTGTTTACGATAACTAAGGTTTGGCAGAAAAGGCTTAATTTCATCGCTACCAATTACTTTATTGATGAAGAAACTTGCTGTATGGCTGCCCGTGATGTTAATGATGCTGGCGCCTGCCTGTAAAACGGACGACAGATACCGGTCGTGGCCGCATTACAAGGGGTCTGAAGAAAACATTCACTACTCTTCGCTTACGGAAATTAATTCCTCAAACGTAAAGCAACTTGCTGTTGCCTGGACATATCACACCCGCGATGCCGATACGGTGAACCATTCGCAGATCCAGTGCAACCCAATTGTTATTGATGGGGTGATGTATGGTGTAACTCCCGCCCTTAAACTCTTTGCTATCGATGCCGCCACCGGGCACGAGAAGTGGCAATTCAATCCTTTTGACTCACTGGCCAGCGACAAGAAGTCCTTCTTTAACATGAATAACTCGCGCGGTGTTACTTACTGGGCCGATGGCAACGATAAGCGCATCTATTACACGGCCGGATCCTACATGCATGCAGTAAACGCAGTAACGGGTAAACTGGTCACCACCTTTGGCGACAAAGGAAAGCTGGACCTGCACGATGGCCTCGGCCGGGATGTGAATGACCTTTTTGTTACTGCCAGTTCACCGCCTATTATGTACAAGGATATCATGATCATTGGTACCAGGGTAGACGAGGGTGGCCGTGCAGCACCCGGCCATGTACGCGGGCTGGATGTGCGCACCGGCAAGCAGGTCTGGATCTTCCACACCATCCCGCAACCGGGTGAAGCCGGTTATGAGACCTGGAAAGACCCTAACGCGTGGAAGTACATTGGCGGCGCAAACGCCTGGGGCGGCTTCAGTATGGATAAGAAGCGCGGCATCGTGTATGCCTGTACCGGTTCAGCATCCTATGACTGGTACGGCGGTAAGCGTTTAGGCAATGGCTTATATGCCGATTGTATTTTGGCTTTAGATGCCGCAACCGGCCAGTTAAAGTGGCACTTTCAGGATATCCATCATGACGTATGGGATCGCGATGTCCCGGCGGCGCCTGCTTTGGTAACCATAAAAAAAGACGGACGAAATATCGATGCCGTTGCGGTCACCACCAAAAGCGGTTTCATCTTTACCTTTGACCGTGAAACGGGCAAGCCTGTGTATGATATTGTGGAGAAGCCTGTGCCCACAAAGTCTGACCTGGTGGGCGAACAGTTGTCTCCAACGCAGCCTTACCCCACGGCACCGGCGCCGTTTATGCGCCAGTTGGTGACAGAAAAGGAGCTTAACCCTTATATGCCCGATGCATCCCGCAGGCAACTGCTTGCAGTATTTAAGTATTACAAAACCGACCACATGTTCAATCCACCCTCTTTGCAGGGCACAGTTGAGTTTCCCGGGCTGGATGGCGGTGCAGAATGGGGCGGTCCTTCGTATGATCCGGAAACCGGCATCTTGTATGTAAATGCGAATGAAATGGCTTGGATTGTTAAGATGAATGCTGTATCAACCAAAGGCGAAGCAGGGGAGACCAGGTTGACGGCCGGCCAGCGCCTGTACCGCTCTAACTGCATGACCTGTCATGGCGCTGACCGTAAAGGAACAGGCACCTTTCCGTCGCTCATCAACATAAAAAGAAAATACAACGCCGGGCAATTTGATACCCTGCTGCAGACAGGTCGCCGCATGATGCCTGCCTTCCGGCAAATAAAACCTATGGAGCGCGCTGCAATCGCATCATACATTCTCGACATAAAAGCTGATCAGGATAAACCGTTCGCAGACAAGACAAATGCGGATGATGAATATTACCGCCTGCCGTACGCCATGGCCGGATACAATAAATTCTTAAGTACCGAGGGCTACCCGGCCATCCGGCCCCCATGGGGCACACTAAATGCCATAAACCTGAACACCGGAAAATATGTATGGAAAACACCGCTTGGCAACGACCCGGAATTTCCGCACGGCAAAGAGCAATCCGGTACGGAAAACTATAGCGCATCGGTTATTACCAAGGGCGGTTTGGTTTTTATAGCGGCTACCAAGGATGGTAAGTTCCGCGCGTTCGATAAGCGTAATGGCAAATTGCTATGGGAGGTAACGCTACCGGCACCCGGCTATGCAACGCCATCGGTTTATGAACTTAATGGCAAGCAGTATGTGGTGATCGCATGTGGTGGCGGTAAACTCAACACCCGGTCGGGCGATAGTTATGTGGCGTTTGCCCTGCCCGGCAAATAACAATTGTAGGATGAAGAAATACCTGCTGATAGCGCTCCTTCTACTATGCGGCAACGTAAGCCGGGCGCAGTTTACGGTAAGTGCGGATAAACACTATTTGATAAAGAATGGTAAACCCTTCACCTGGATAGGGGATACCGCGTGGGAACTGTTTCACCGGCTTAACCGTGAGGAAGCGGACCGTTACCTTAAAAAGCGAAGCGAGCAAGGTTTTACCGTGGTGCAGGCAGTTGCCCTTGCAGAACTGGACGGACTACGCGACCCTAATCCTTACGGCGAAAAGCCGTTGATTAACGAAGACCCAGCAAAGCCGAACGAAAAGTATTTTGAGCATGTAGACTACATCATCAACAAAGCTGCTGAATACGGCATCACCATTGCCCTGCTCCCCACATGGGGCGATAGGTTATTTAAGAGCACGTGGGGTAAAGGCCCTGAGATTTTTAATGCTGATAATGCAGCTACCTACTCAGGGTGGCTGGCGAAACGTTACAAGGGCAAGACCAACGTCATCTGGATTTTAGGCGGCGACAGGCAGCCACGCGGACCGGATGATATTGCCGTTTGGCGGGCGATGGGAAAGGCTATCATGGCGGCTACGGGCGGCAAAGCATTGATCACTTATCATTGCCAGCCTAATAAACTGGGCTCGGCCGAGTGGTTTAGGAATGAGGACTGGTTCTCGTTCAACATGTTTCAGACGGGGCATTGTCGTGATAACAACGTTTATGACCTGATCACGCTGCCTATAAAGCCACACCAGTTAAGCCGGCTATTGATGGCGAACCCATTTATGAGGATCATCCGGTATGCTTTAATGCTGTAGAGAACGGGATATCCAGCGCCTATGACGTTCGCAAGTCGGCTTACCTTGATCTGCTGGCTGGTGCCTTCGGTCACACCTATGGCTGCCATGACGTTTGGCAGATGTATTCGCCCCGGTACGAGCCGCTGAACGGTCCGCATATGTTTTGGTATGATGCTCTTGACCTGCCCGGCGCCAATCAAATGCGCTATGTAAGGCGACTGATAGAATCGCACCCGATGCTTGATCGTATTCCGGATCAGTCGATAATCGTAGAAGGCAATAATACACCAGCCGAGAGGATCCAGGCCGCACGCGGAAAGGATTATATAGTTGTATACACTGCACAAGGTAAGCCTTTCACCGTGCTTGCAGATAAGATTAGCGGCAATAAGCTAAACGCCTGTTGGTTTAACCCCCGTAATGGTAAAACTGAAGGCAGGCGGCTGGTAGATAATCATCAAAGCAATATCTTTACGCCGCCAACCACCGGTTACGGGCAGGATTGGGTACTGGTGCTTGATGATGCCAGAGTTAGCTATTCACAATTATAGAGTGCGAATGAAGAGCCTGATACTGGTTATTGCGATATGCCTTTTGTGGGGCACTGCAGATTATTCACAAAGAGATAAGCCGCTGAAATGTACTATTGCGCCGTGGTTTGGTAACAAGCAAGCCGCCGTGTCCCTTACTTTTGATGACGGGTTGATAGGTCAGTTCAATGTGGCCATGCCGCTGCTGGATAAGTCCGGTTACAAAGGCACTTTCTTTATGACGGTAAACATCGTGAACGACCAGCACATCAGTTGGGACCTGCTCGGCAAAGCTGCCCGCAACGGGCACGAAATAGCAAACCATGCACTTACCCATCCGCACTTCATCAAGCTGTCTGCTAAAACAATAGCGCAGGAATGTATAGAATGCAACAAGCAACTGGATAAGCTGATCCCCAGCCAGCGGACGCTTAGCCATGCTTACCCTTTTGGCGAGGGCGGCGGCAGTACCGACACAGACCGTGCGGTGAGGAATGCAGTTGCCCCGTACTTTATCGGTGCACGTGCCACACAAAATAAGCCGTATGGCTATAATCGTTACAATTTTGCGCAGACTAACGATGACTATTACAACGTGAACAGCCGCATGATCGCCGACCCTGCATCAATGGCCAACTTCGGCAAAGATCTTGACGAGACGATAGCCGCCGGTGGATGGTACTGCCCAACCTACCATGGTGTTCATGACGGTTGGATAGTTACGCCGAAAGATGTGTTTGCACGCCACCTTGCAGAGATTCACAAGCGCCGGGCATCTGTGTGGGTGGCACCTTTCAAAAACGTGATCCAATACCATCGCGAGCGCAATTCGGCAAGGCTTGTTGCCATATCGCGCAGCAAAAAGCTTTGGACGCTGATGCTTACGGATACACTTACCAACCGCCGCAACTATGATCAGCCGCTAACCATAAACCTCGCTGACATAGCTGCACCCGTAGCTCACATAACCCGTGGAGGGAGGCACTTGCCTTTCTCACAAAACGGAAGCACAGTTACTTTCAACGCTGTCCCGGGTGATGAGGTGATATCCGTGCACTTCAGAAAGTAATCTTCCTTAAACAAACAAACCCGGCCAAAAACCGGGTTTGTCGTTATTTTCGATATGTTAAAGCTTAAGCTTTCTGCTTTGAGCTTTCACCTTTCTGCTGATCTTAAAGTTACGGCTTGGGCAGCAGCACACCATTAATGCCGTTTACAACGCCATTAGCTCCAATCAGGTCGAACAGACTGATCTGCGCCGTACTGCCTGACGCACTGGTCAGCTGCACTTTTGACCCGGCCAGGGACAACTTTAGTGGCTGGCCATCCAACGTAGTCAGCGTGGCCGTACGGTCCTTGCTGGCACTTAGCGCTTTAATGATGCCAGCCTTGTCATACTTCCCAGTGACTACATGGCCTTTCAGCAGCGTAGCAAGTTTGGCCGGATCTTTCATCAGGCTGTCCAACTTCCCTGCCGGCAGGTTGCTAAATACCGCATTATTAGGTGCAAATATGGTATATGGGCCGCCTTTTTTAAGGGTAGAATCCAGCTTGGCTGTCTTCACAGCGGTAAGGGCAGTGCTATAATCTGAGTTGCTGGCCAGCGCGCCTACCACATCGCTTGCTGCCTCAGGGGCAGTGGTAGTTGCTGCGGCTGCCGGGGAAGTGGTCTTCTTGGTAGTGTCCGGTGTAGTCTGGGCTGAAACACGGGTGGCTGCCGTCGCAAAAACGAACAGGGCACTCGCAAATAAAATCGCTTTTTTCATACTTTTTAGTTTACGTTCAAGTTATTATTTGAAGCTGTTACAACTATAATAAACGTCTGTTTGCTATCAAATAGTATGATTTGACGCTATAGCGGGCCTTTCATGACATCGGACAAGCCACCATTGTCGCCCTTTAACGCCGCTGCACCAGACAGTTAGTTAACATTAATTTAAAACAAAAAAGCTGCTATTTGGTCATTCCATTTATCCTGACCTTTAAGGTGGACCTTTATAACTGATGACCTTGAAAAAGTACTTACTTATATTTTTAAGCGCCCTGTCGCTCACCGTGAATGCCCAGGTGACCGACACATTAAAAGCTGATACCGCCAAAATAGACTCTGCAGATATCCTGGCCCTGCCCGATACCGTAAAGCACCTGCAAAGCACCTGGCAGTCCTACATCCCGCCGGCGGTATTTGTAACCTATGGCGCCTTGTCGTTCTATGTAAAGCCCATACGCGACCTCGATTTTAGCATCGATGCAGACGCGCAGAAAGATCATCCGGGCAACCTGTATCCGATAGAGAACTACCTGCAGTATGCGCCGATAGTTATGGTATACGGCCTCAACTTTGCAGGCATCCATGGCAAGAATACCTTTATCGACCGCTCTATCCTGTTAGGTTTGTCTGAAGGTATTTTCGGTGCGTTTACGTTTGTGCTCAAGAGTTCGTCGGACAGGCTGCGGCCTAATGGACAGGACCGTTACTCGTTCCCATCCGGGCACTCGGGCAGTGCGTTTGTGGCAGCCGAATTTATGTCACAGGAGTTTGCCGAAAAATCCCCCTGGTATGGGATAGCCGCTTATACTTGTGCATCGGCAACGGCCATCCTGAGGGTGTATAATCATAAGCACTGGTTCAGCGATATTGTGGCCGGGGCAGGTTTCGGTATCCTGGCAACAAAGGCCGCTTACTTTATCTATCCGCATTTCCGTAACAAGCTGTTTAAGAGCAAGGACGAACGCAAATCTACCCTGATCATGCCGCAGGTCGGGCGGGGAATGATCGGTTTTACCTTTAGTAAGCAGCTGTAAATTTTTACCAGCTGTGCCACCACCGCGAACTGACACAGCTGGTACGCCTGACACAGCTGGTACGCCTGGCACACCTGACACAGCTGGCACACTTTTTCCCATAAAATTCTTTACTTTCCCAGATATTTTGTATGGCGAAGCAACTTTTCAACACGTTAGGCTGCCTTTCCCGGTATGCGTTTGCACGCAAAAACTTTAACTTTACACCATGGATACCATTTGCCTTGTAGAGGATGAGGATAAAGTTTCGTCGTTCATAAAAAAGGGACTGGAAGAGCATGGATACACCGTTGACGTTTACAATAACGGCCGCGAAGGATATGAAGCGCTAAGCAATAAGGACTACAACCTGGCCATATTAGATGTGATGCTGCCCGATGTTACCGGCATCGAGGTTTGCCGTCAGATTAGGATAGAGCAGCCCCAGCTGCCGGTATTGATGCTGAGCGCGCTGGATACCATAGACGATAGGGTGAAGGGCCTGCAGTCCGGTTCGGATGATTACCTGGTAAAGCCATTTCATTTTAGCGAACTGCTTGCGCGGATAGAAGCATTGCTGCGCCGTAAAAAGCTTACCGAAACGGAGAACCACATCCTCAGTTTTCATGGCCTTAAGCTCAATACCTGGGACAAGACCGCCGAGCGCGAAGGCAAGCAGATAGCCCTCACGGCAAAAGAATATAGCCTGCTGGAGCTATTCCTGCGCCATCCCAACAAAATGCTTTCACGCGATTACATTATGGAGGTGGTATGGGGTATCAACTTTGATACCGGCACCAATATGGTAGATGTTTATGTGAATTACCTGCGCAACAAGATCCAGAAAGGGTTTGATAAAAAGCTGATCCACACCGTTATAGGCATGGGGTATATTCTTAAGGACTGATGAAGATCAAAACCCGCCTTTCTCTTTACTTTACGCTTATCAGCTCGGGTGCGCTGCTGCTGGTGCTGGCCGCTGTGTATGTGACCATGTACTCGGTTTTTACGGCCAGCTTTTACAACCGCCTTACCGACCGCGCCAACCTGGCCTCGCAGCTATACCTGAAAGCCGATGAACTGGCGGCCGACTCTATACAACAGATCCAGCAGCGATATCTTGAAAAATTGCCTAACGAGGTGATGCGCGTTTATGACGATAACAACCTGTCGGCTTTTAACATGAAGCACAACGTGTACTGGAAACGCAGTGTGATAGAGCAGGTACGGCATGACAGGCATATAGAATACGAGGAAGGCGACCGCAAAGTAGTTGGTAAGTACTACGTGGATAACCAGGGGAATTTTGTGATCCTGGTGTCTGCCGTGGACGAGGGTACCGCTCACCGCATGGCCACCCTTGGTAAGGTTGCTTTGCTGCTGTTTATCATATTTACAGCTGGATTATTTTTGGCGGGACAGCTGTTTGCGCAAAAGGCCCTGTCGCCGGTAAGCAACATCATCAGCCAGATCAGAAATATTCGGTCTACCAACCTGCATGAGCGTATCACGCAGGTAAAAAGCCGTGATGAAATTGCCGAACTGATAGATAACGTGAACCGCTTGCTTGCCCACCTGGACAATGCCTTTGAGCTGCAGCGAACCTTTGTAGCCAATGCATCGCACGAGTTGCGGACCCCGCTTACCAGCATCATGGGCGAGGTAGATGTTGCGCTGGATAAGCCGCGCGACCAGCATGAATACCAGCGTGTGCTGCATTCCATCGCCAACGATGGCGCCCGCCTGCAGGAAACCATCACCAGTTTAATGGAGCTTGCGCAGGTAGATGTGCACTACACCCAAGCTATTCTTATCCCGGTGCGGGTTGATGAACTGGTGTTTGAACTCTCGGACAAGTGGAATGCCCGCAAAGGCGACGGCATGCTGCGGGTAAACCTTATTGGCATGCCCGATGATGAAGATGCGCTGGCCATACCTGCAAATAAGCAGATGCTGTATATCGCGCTGAATAACATAATTGACAATGCCTTTAAATACTCTGAAGGCTCGCCCGTAGTGCTCAATTTTGAAGCTGGTACAGAAGCCATACGAATAGAAGTTAAAGATAAGGGGCGGGGGATAAGCGCTGCCGAGCAGGAAAAGATCTTCCAGCCCTTCTATCGCGGCAGCAAAGTAAAAGCTGTGGCAGGCAGCGGCATTGGCCTTTACATCACCAGCAAGATCATCGCCCTGTTCAAAGGAACTATACAACTTGTATCCGACGAAACCCAGGGGAGCACATTTATCATTGAATTTAAGCGGTAGAAGGCCCTCTCTAAATCTTCCCCGGAAGGGGAGACATTTTTGCCGTCTCCTTTGGAGAGGGTTTGGGTGTGGCCAACAAAAGCCCCCTCTAAATCTCCCCTAAAAAGGGAGACTGTCCTTTTTAAGCCCTCTCCTTTGGAGAGGGTTTGGGTGAGGCATCCATAAACCCCTACCTTCCTCCCGGGGCACGGTTCAGGTGAAGCCCGCCGTCTACAATCTGGGTGGTACCGGTGATGTAATCTGCATCGTCTGAAGCCAGGAACACGGCCACCTTTGCTACGTCTGCCGGCAAGCCTGCACGCCTGGTCGGGATGCGCTGCTCCAGTTGTTTGCGGTACTCGGCATCATCAATAGCTATTTGGTTCATGCCGGTAAGGATCATGCCCGGCGCAATGTTGTTCACGGTGATACCGCTTCCGGCCAGTTCCATGGCCAGCGACCTACTTAAACCCCGAATGCCCGCTTTAGAAGAACAGTAATCTATCTTGCCCGGGCTTACGATCTCCTCATGTATAGATGTAATGTTGATAATGCGGCCGCTGCCTTTCCCTTCCCGGTGCGCAGCAAAACTTTTACAGCACAGGAACACGCTGAATAGATTGGTCCGCACGGTATGCTTAAATTCTTTGAAGCTGAGTTGAAGAATAGGCTTATCAGCACTGCGCACACCCGCACAGTTCACTAAAATGTTTATCTCACCTGCCCATTCCAATGCTTGTGTAAATAAGTTGACCACCGACTCCTCATTGCTTACATCTGCCTGTATAATAGTCCCTCTAACACCGGCTTCCTCAACAGCAGCAAGCGTGTCCAGGGCAGCCGATTCATTGTTTAGCCATGTCATCACTACTGCCGCACCATTCCGGGCAAATTCGATAGCGATCTCCTGTCCGATGCCCGATTCGGCACCGGTTACTAAGGCGGTTTTTTTTGTAAGTTTGGTCATGGGTTGAATTGGTTGAATCGGCACTAAGATAAAGATCGGTTATCATTCACAACATCATGGCTTTGTTCGTATTTTAAATCGTTAAATCTCAATAGGATCAACGATATTAAAGAGATGGATACATTCTACGCTTGCTACCTGAAAGACCAAACGTGGGTAACGCAACTAATGCTTATAAGTCATGGAGTCTATCTGCTAAACCGTAGTTTAGTGTTGATATTACGCAATGTACAAGTAGATTAATTAAAATGTAAATCCAAGAAATTGCACATTATGAATTATAGAGAATTAATGGACGACTTCCTTTCAGACGACTTAGATCATTATCAATACATACAGAAGATAAATGTCAATGAAGAGGAGATAATTCCACATATCAACAATTTACTTTTAGAAAGCATAGCAGACAAAAATGCTGACGAAGTAGAATACGCTATCATGCTTGGATTCACATATGGATTTACAGAGTTGCATTCTACAGCGCTTTGCAGACTTCTGTCGGAACAATGGCACATTAAGCATGAGGATATAGCAAGTTTATTTCAGCATGAGCTAAGAGACCAAAGACATTTGGATTGTTTATTAAAGGGGCTCCAAAACATCCCGGCATATATGGAATATAACGAAGGTTATTCTTTTATCAATCAATGTATCTGGTCTATCTCGGTATTAAATACTTTGGAAAGTAAAAAGGCATTGATTGAGCTAAGTAAGAGCGAGAACATTCATAAAAAAAACGCCGCTATTTTTCAACTTACAAGGTTGAATGACTTATAGCTTGTGTGTTAAGTCGCCCTTGGAATTTAAGTTTTGTAAGTGAGCGCCTAACAAAACGAAATTCAGAACATAACAGCCATTCCAATTGCGGCAATCTTTTGCTTTTTGCATTCGGAGGGCAGCTTTTTTACAGGATCGCAAAGATCCGGAAGAACGCGGAGGAAATCATGGCAGATATAAGGTGCTATGTCATCCTTGAAGCCCCTCCCCAATTCTAATGCTAATCTAATGTCGTTTTAATGCCGTCCTAATTCGGCTGAAATAGTTTTGGTGTTATCAAATCTACTGATACACCATGTCCAGATATCGTATAATATTAGTCACCTTTTTCCTCGTTTTGGCGGTGCACTTTAGGGCCGCAGCACAAACGGATACTTTGCGCATCTCTGTTAAGGATGCCGAAAAAACCTTCCTTGCCAACAACCTTAGCCTGCTTGCCCAGAAATACAATGTGGATGCTTCAAAGGCGCTCATTCAACAGGCAAAGCTTTGGGACAATCCTGTGCTAAGTACTGATCAGAACATCAAAACGCAGGGCACCCGCTATTTCGACCACAGCGCCGGTAACGGCCAGGTGATGGTACAGCTAAGTCAGCTGATCAAAACTGCCGGTAAACGCGGCAAACAAATCCAAATTGCCCAGGACGGCGCCCAGATACAACAGGCCCAGTTTGATGACCTTTTGCGCAACCTGCACTACAACCTGCTGCTTGATCTGGCGCAGACCGCTAACCTGATAGACCAGCGTAAGGTTTACCAAACAGAAATAGCCTCGGCCACCTACATGGTGAACGCTATTGATAAATCTTACAAGGCAGGTAACAACTCCCTTAAAGATGTGGTGCGCCTTAAAGCACTGCTTTTTGGCCTGCAGAACGACCTTGTTGCAATAGACAGCCAGCTGAACGATCTGCAAAGCGAGCTTAAAACCCTGCTGGCCATTGATCCCAACCAATTTGTAGCCCCTACAGTAACTTTTGCCAATACCGATGTAACGTTAAACGCCGCGCAACTGGCCGAGCAAGCCAAGGCCAGTCGCGGCGATTACCTGGCCACCCGCTACACGCTGGACCAGAACAACCACAGCTTGGCGCTTCAAAAAGCCATGGCGGTGCCCGATATCACCATCGGAAGCACCTATGACCAGAACAGCAGCTACGCCCGCAACTACTGGGGCTTGGAGATAAGCCTGCCGCTGCCATTGTGGAACCGTAACCAGGGTAATATAAAGTCGGCACGGCTGGCGGTACAAAGCCAGGATGCGGTGGTAAAAAATACCGAACTGCAGGTGCAGAACGATGTGTATACCGCCGTGCAGCAGTACAACATCAGCAAAGAGCTGCTTGGTACCACCCAAACCGATTTTTATAATAAGTATGATCAGCTGTATAACAGTATGCTGCGCAGCTTTCAGCAAAAGCAGATAGGCCTGCAGGAGTTCATAGACTTTTTTGACTCGTATCGTGATACCAAACTTAAGATACTGCAGCAGCAGGTGAACCTGCAAAAAGCCATTGCCGATGTTAACTACTCGGTAGGTACCACCGTCATTAATCCACTTTAATCAACGCAAAATTCCCATATCAACATGAAAAATAAGGTTTTATACATAGCGGCAGCCGGTTTGCTCGGCCTTGCATCCTGCCAGCAGGAAAAATCGGGCACGATGGAAACCAAGCAGGTCTGCATAAGCGATTCACTGGCCCGCATGGTAAAGATAGATACCGCCAAAACTACCCAGATGAAAGATGAACTGGCGCTGAGCGGCGAGGTATCATTTGACGAGAATAAGGTGGTAAAGGTGTTCCCTTACACCGGCGGCCAGGTTACCGAAGTTAAAGTGTCGCTGGGCGATAAAGTGGTGAAAGGCCAAACGCTGGCCGTGATCCGCAGTGCCGATGTAGCCGGTAACTATACCGACCTTACATCAACCCGGGCCGACCTTGCCATCAGCAAGAAACAACTGGAGCAAGCCGAGTACCTGTACAAGAATGGCATCAGCAGCGAACGCGACTATACCGAAGCCAAAGAAAACTACAACAAAGCCATGGCCTCTAACAACAAGGTGCGCGACCAGATAGCAATCAACGGCGGCGGCAACACCAGCGCCAGCGGTACACTGGTAATTAAAGCGCCGGGCAGCGGGTACGTAGTAGAAAAGAACATTGTTGCCGGCAATTTTATCCGCCCGGATAACAGCAGCAGCCTTTTCACCATATCAGACATGAAGGACGTTTGGATATGGGCCAACGTTTTTGAAAGCGACATTGCAAAAGTGCAGAAGGGGTACGATGCCCGCATTACCACGCTGGCCTACCCGGATAAGGTTTTCCAGGGCAAGGTTGATGACATGAGTTCGGTACTGGACCCCGACAATAAAGTGCTTAAAGTGCGTATTGCCCTTAACAACGAAGGGATGCTGCTGAAGCCGGAGATGTTCACCAACGTGATGATCACCAATAAGGAGGGTAACTCGGCGGTAACTATCCCCGCATCGGCCGTGGTATTTGACAACAGCAAAAACTTTGTGGTGGTATATAACAGCAAATGCGATATGCAGGTGCGCGAAGTGAACGTGATCAAAACTATCGACAATATCACTTACGTGGCATCGGGCCTTAAGGCAGGCGACAAGGTGGTAAGCCAGGGGCAACTGCTGCTATACAACGCTCTGACTGAAGATTAAACCGCACTGCCCAACGTATTCCTGCCTTAACAGCTGATGGCGCCGGAACAGCCGGTGCACAGGTGCTGCCGTACTACTACTTTATACTGTGAACATGAACAAGCTGATAAAAAATATCATATACTTTTCGCTCAGGCACCGGGCTATGGTGTTCTTCCTGACCGGCGTACTGGCCGTGCTGGGCGTATGGAGCTATCTTAATACCCCTATTGAAACCTTCCCGGATGTAACCAACACGCAGATCATCATCATTGCCCAATGGCCCGGCCGCAGCGCTGAGGAGGTGGAGAAGATGATCACCATCCCGATGGAAACGGTACTGAACTCGGTGCAGAAAAAGGCTAATCTGCGTACTACGTCTGCGTTCGGCCTGTCATACGTGCGTATCATATTTGATGATGATGTGGATGATGCCTTTGCCCGCCAGCAGGTGCTGAGCCGCCTTGGCAACGCCGACCTGCCCGACGGTGTAAAACCTGAAGTAGAGCCACCTTACGGCCCGACAGGGGAGATCTACCGTTACACGCTCAAGAGCCGCACCAAATCTATCCACGAGCTTACCGCCATACAGGACTGGATCCTGGACCGCCAGTTTAAATCCGTTCCCGGCGTGGCCGATGTGAATAGCTTTGGCGGTGAGGAAAAAACTTACGAGGTGAGCGTGAACCCGGCGCTGCTGCAGAAATATGGCCTTACATCGCTGGATGTGTTTAATGCGATAAACCGCAGTAACATCAACGTGGGCGGCGATGTGATAGAAAAGAACGACCAGGCCTTTGTGGTGCGCGGTATCGGGCTGATCAATAACATCAGTGAGATAGAGAATATCATCATCAAGAACGTTAATAACGTACCGATCCTGGCCCGCAACGTTGCCGACATACGTGAGAGCGGACTGCCGCGCCTCGGCCAGGTAAGCCGGGACAGGCAGAAAGATGTGATAGAGGGCATCATTGTGATGCGCAAGGGTGAAAACCCTGCCGAAGTACTGGACCGTATCCGCGCTAAAGTGCAGGAGCTGAATACTACCATCCTGCCGTCAGATGTGAAGATCGATACGTTTTATGACCGAACCAACCTGATGGACTACTGTACCGAAACGGTTATCCATAACCTGCTGGAGGGCATTGTGCTGGTGACCGTAATCGTATTCCTGTTCATGGCCGACTGGCGTACTACGCTTACGGTGGCTATTATTATCCCGCTGGCGCTGCTCTTCGCGTTCATCTGTATGCGCATCAAGGGCATGACAGCCAACCTGCTATCGATGGGGGCGGTAGACTTTGGTATCATCATAGATGGTGCCGTGGTGATGGTAGAGGGTATCTTCGTCGCGCTGGATCACCGTGCTAAGGAAGTAGGTATGCAGAAGTTCAACGGGCTGGCCAAGCTGGGCTTGTTTAAGAACGTTGGTACCGAAATGGGCAAAGCAATCTTCTTCTCCAAGCTGATCATCATCACCTGTTTGGTGCCCATTTTCGCCTTCCAAAAGGTAGAGGGTAAGATGTTCTCGCCGCTGGCTTACACATTGGGCTTTGCGCTGCTGGGTGCGCTGCTGTTCACCTTAACGCTGGTGCCTGCCCTGGCAAGTATTCTGTTGAAAAAGAACGTGAGGGAGAAACACAACCCTGTCGTAATCTTCTTTGAGAATGGTATCCGCAGGATGTTTGGCTTTACTTACAAGAATCAGAAGCTCAGCCTCATCGTTGCCTTTGCCTTCATGGGACTAACGTTCTTCTCGGCTAAGTTCTTAGGCACAGAATTCCTTCCGGACCTTAATGAGGGCGCACTTTGGGTAGAGGCAGAGCTGCCGATGAGTGTATCATTATCAGAGGCAGAAAGCATCAATCAAAAGATGATGCAGATACTGGAAAAATTCCCCGAGGTTAAACAAACGCTTGCACAGGTAGGCCGAACCAATGACGGTACCGACCCGAAAGGTTTCTTTAACGTACAGATACAGGTAGACCTAAAGAAAAAGAAAGAGTGGCCAAGTGGCCTTACCGAGGAGCAGCTGATAGACAATATGGATACACAACTGCGTAAACTACCGGGCATTGTGTACAACTACTCCCAGCCAATACGTGATAACGTGGACGAAGCTGTTGCCGGTGTAAACGCCAGCATGGCAGTGAAGATCTTTGGGCCGGACTTTGAGGAACTTGACCACAAGGCCGACCAGGTATTGAAAGCTCTGAAAGATGTAAAAGGTGTGGATGACCTTGGCGTGCTGCGCAACCTTGGCCAGCCAGAGTTCAGGATAGAACTGGACCAGCGCAAAATGGCCATGTATGGTGTCGCCACGGCTGACGCAAACTCGGTTATCGAGATGGCTATCGGTGGTAAGGCCGCCACGCAGTTGTATGAAGGCGAGCGCAAATTCGACATCCGTATCCGCTACCAGAAACAGTACCGCGATACGCGCGACAAAATTGAGAACCTGATGGTGCCAACGCTTAACGGCTCCAAGATATCCATCAAGGAGATCTCAACCATTAAGGAACTTACCGGTCCGGCGTTCATCTTCCGTGATAACAATACCCGTTATATCGCCGTGAAGTTCTCAGTCCGCGGACGCGACTTGGGTAGCACCATTGCCGAGGCACAGCAGAAGGTAAACGCTGCTGTAAAGCTGGACAGGGGATACTCTTTCACCTGGAACGGCGAGTTTGAGAACCAGATACGTGCATCAAAGACACTGTCGCACGTAGTGCCTATCTGCTTGCTGGTGATCTTCCTTATCCTTTACGTCACCTTCGGCAATGCCAAAGATGCCGGGCTGGTGATCATGAACGTACCGTTTGCGCTGATAGGCGGCATACTTGCCCTGCACATCACCGGTATCAACTTCAGTATCTCGGCAGGTATAGGCTTTATAGCACTGTTCGGGGTATGTATCCAAAATGGTGTGATTCTGATATCGGTGTTCCGCAAGAACCTGGAAGACGGCATGCAACTGGATGAGGCTATCCTCACAGGTGTTATATCTCGTGTTCGCCCGGTGGTGATGACCGCACTGATGGCTGCTATCGGTCTGATGCCGGCCGCAATCTCTACCGGTATCGGCTCAGAAACGCAAAAGCCGCTGGCCATTGTGGTGATAGGTGGTTTGGTTACTTCAACTGTACTAACATTGCTGATACTACCGGTGATCTACGCCATAGTTTACCGCTTTATTCATAAGCGTGAGAACCGTAAACTGCTTAAAAAGATCGGCGCTATAAACGCCTAAAAGAGAAAGCCCCCAATACCCCTAATAGTGAGGCCGTAGCGCGAAAGCACTGCGGCCTTTTTGTTTATGCCTGTTCCGCATAAATATTTAAGCCAACGCGCTTGCGCAATTAGCGCCTATCTTATACTTTTAAGGCACTAACAACTAAACAAATCACATGGGACTATTTTCCAATTTATTGGGCAACGCAGGTGTTGCCAATCCGGACGAACTTAAGAAAGAATACGGCAGCCTGATGATAGACGGCGAAGGCATCGAAGTAGGCTTTAAGCTTTTCAGAGATGTATTCATTTTCACCAACAAACGCCTCATCCTTGTTGATAAACAAGGCCTTACCGGCAGCAAGGTGGAGTATTTAACCATCACTTACAAAAGCATATCACGCTTCAGCGTAGAAACATCCGGCCATTTTGACCTTGATGCCGAACTGAAGATCTGGATCTCAGCCGATGTGAACCCGATCATACAAAAGAAATTTAACAAGCAGGTAAATATATATGACCTGCAGCGCATCCTGGCAACACACGTGTTGTAATTAGCGCCACTATTTATGACTTAAGCCCTTGCCTTATCTGGCAGGGGTTTTTTGTTTGTGAGATTATTGCTTTGGTTGCTTATTTATGCGCCACCCATTATAAGGGCGTGCGATTAAGGCAGGAATTTTCTTTCTTAAATTAATTTAAAGAAATTCTTGATTATTTAAAACTAATGCTTATCATTGCAGCATGAAAACAACAACAATACAGATACCCGTGCCGCAACCGATCCGTCGGAGGTGATAAGGTATGTATTGTAAAAAATAACAAGAACTACACAAATCCTCTTAGACGCATCTAAGGGGATTTTTTGTTTTAAGGCGATTTAGGGTAGTATATCAATTGGTTAGATTACCACATTTGGGATGTGGAGGCTCCCGGTTCGAGTCCGGGTTACCCTACTGTTTTACAGGGAAATATAGCTCAATGGTTAGAGCAGTACTCTTATACGGTACCGGTTAAAGGTTCGAGTCCTTTTATTTCCACTGATTGTTTTTTGCACTTAGTTGACGATTGGCACTGCTTTAATTCGAATAAAGCAGGTGCTGATGGGCAATCCTTTCTTGATGCACTTGGTACAGCTCGATATGATTTTTCCATACAAAAATGGGTAGGGAAGGGTATGTGGTAAAATAAAGATTTATCTTTATAGCATGCTTTATGTGGTCCGACCTTTATTCTTAATAAATTTTGCAGGTCTATTAGGTAACTTCTATCTTTAAGGATCAACTGTTAACCTTATTTCATGAAAAGACTCTACGCATGTATTGCAAGCTTGTGCTTGTTTTTTTGCACTGCCTTTGGGCAGGACAGCACCACCCTAAAGTTGGAACAGCTGGAAAAAGCCTTCAAGTTTCAGCACGGACCAATTAAGCTTGCCAACGGCATAGCCACCATCAACGTTCCACCAGGTTTTAAATATCTCGACTCGGTTCAGGCAGAAAAGGTGCTTACGGAAATATGGGGTAATCCAAAGTCTTCTACTCCTTCGCTTGGCTTTATATTACCCGAAAAGCAAAGCGTGCTTACCGGCGGTTATGTTTTCAACATAGAGTATAATGCTATTGGATATGTAAAAGACGACGATGCCGCCGACGTTAAGTATGACGAACTGCTTGCGGATATGCAGGAGGAAGCGCTGGACGGAAATACCGAGCGGGAAAGGGAAGGATATCCGCCGATTACAATTGTAGGCTGGGCAGCAAAGCCATACTACGATGCCAACCGCCACATATTGCACTGGGCAAAAGAAATCAAATTTGGGAAAGATAGCCTGAATACCCTTAATTATAATGTACGGGTACTTGGCCGTAAAGGTGTGCTGGTGCTTAATGCAATTGCAACCATGGATAATATAGCTGCCGTAAAAGCGGATATCCCGCATGTGCTGAGTATCGTAAACTTTAGTGACGGCAATAAGTACACCGATTTTGACTCAGGAATAGACGAAGTAGCCGCCTGGACCATCGGTGGTTTAGTGGCAGGTAAAGTGCTGGCAAAGGTTGGCTTTTTTGCACTTATCCTAAAGTTTTGGAAGCTGCTGGCCCTGGGTTTTGTAACCGTTGGCGGCGCAATCCGCAAGTTTTTTACCGGCAGATCCAAAGACAAGACACCGCCACCGACCGACAATGGGGAAAAGGAACCTATTGCCGAATTTGACGAACTTACCGCAACTAATAAAGAGGAAGATAAGGAAGAGGATAAATCGGTGGTATAGAATTAATCATTTCCAGGGTTCAAACTCGATGAGCTTACAGACCATTGGCGATAACAAACTGAAAGAAACGCGAAACGCCGGGTAGCATGCTGCCCGGCGTTCTTTGTTATCTGACCAACCTGTAAATTTCAAATTGAACATTCGAAATTCGAGATCAAAATCAATCTTCCGGCTTTTCTTTAGCATCCGCCATACGGACGATACGTGGCTGGAAGCTGGCCAGTACATCCACCAGGTCGTGCTGGGCGGCCATTACCGCATGGATATTTTTATAAACCATTGGGGCTTCGTCCAGGTCGCTGCCAACCAGGGTAACCTTTTTGTGCAGTAGCTCGGCATCAACCAGGTCGCGCTGAATGGTTTTTAACGCCGCGGTTCTGCTCATTAAACGGCCCGCACCATGGCTGGCCGAGTTGATGCTGGTTGCATCGCCCTTACCCCGTACAACAAACCCTGGCGTGCTCATACTTCCGGGGATAATCCCCAACACACCCTCGCCGGCTGGTGTGGCACCCTTACGGTGTACCATTACTGTTGTGCCGTCGGCAAGCTGCTCTTTCCAGGCAAAGTTATGATGGTTCTCTATCATCAGTGCCGGCTCGCGCCCAAGGGCAAGGGCAATTTTCTTATGGATTTCGTGGTGATTGGCGCTGGCATAATCGCCGGCCAGGTTCATCGCAATCCAGTACTCCTGCCCGTCGTCGGTATCCAAATCCAGCCATGCCAGCTGTTTAGCCTCGGGCGGTAACTTGGTTTTGCTCATGGCCAGTTTGCTGTAGTGGTTGGCAATGTTACCACCAAACCCGCGGCTACCTGAGTGCGACAATTTCCAGCACATTGGGATCCTAAGCTTAGAATTCCACGTGGACAAGTTGTCGCGGCCGCTTCTATAGTGTCACCTAAATACTAGTGACTCCAGCGTAACTGGACTGGCCACAGTTAGGCCGCAAATGTAATCACACTGGCTCACCTTCGGGTGGGCCTTTCTGCGTTCGCGAGTGGACCCGATAAGCTCATGGAGCGGCGTAACCGTCGCACAGGAAGGACAGAGAAAGCGCGGATCTGGGAAGTGACGGACAGAACGGTCAGGACCTGGATTGGGGAGGCGGTTGCCGCCGCTGCTGCTGACGGTGTGACGTTCTCTGTTCCGGTCACACCACATACGTTCCGCCATTCCTATGCGATGCACATGCTGTATGCCGGTATACCGCTGAAAGTTCTGCAAAGCCTGATGGGACATAAGTCCATCAGTTCAACGGAAGTCTACACGAAGGTTTTTGCGCTGGATGTGGCTGCCCGGCACCGGGTGCAGTTTGCGATGCCGGAGTCTGATGCGGTTGCGATGCTGAAACAATTATCCTGAGAATAAATGCCTTGGCCTTTATATGGAAATGTGGAACTGAGTGGATATGCTGTTTTTGTCTGTTAAACAGAGAAGCTGGCTGTTATCCACTGAGAAGCGAACGAAACAGTCGGGAAAATCTCCCATTATCGTAGAGATCCGCATTATTAATCTCAGGAGCCTGTGTAGCGTTTATAGGAAGTAGTGTTCTGTCATGATGCCTGCAAGCGGTAACGAAAACGATTTGAATATGCCTTCAGGAACAATAGAAATCTTCGTGCGGTGTTACGTTGAAGTGGAGCGGATTATGTCAGCAATGGACAGAACAACCTAATGAACACAGAACCATGATGTGGTCTGTCCTTTTACAGCCAGTAGTGCTCGCCGCAGTCGAGCGACAGGGCGAAGCCCTCGGCTGGTTGCCCTCGCCGCTGGGCTGGCGGCCGTCTATGGCCCTGCAAACGCGCCAGAAACGCCGTCGAAGCCGTGTGCGAGACACCGCGGCCGGCCGCCGGCGTTGTGGATACCTCGCGGAAAACTTGGCCCTCACTGACAGATGAGGGGCGGACGTTGACACTTGAGGGGCCGACTCACCCGGCGCGGCGTTGACAGATGAGGGGCAGGCTCGATTTCGGCCGGCGACGTGGAGCTGGCCAGCCTCGCAAATCGGCGAAAACGCCTGATTTTACGCGAGTTTCCCACAGATGATGTGGACAAGCCTGGGGATAAGTGCCCTGCGGTATTGACACTTGAGGGGCGCGACTACTGACAGATGAGGGGCGCGATCCTTGACACTTGAGGGGCAGAGTGCTGACAGATGAGGGGCGCACCTATTGACATTTGAGGGGCTGTCCACAGGCAGAAAATCCAGCATTTGCAAGGGTTTCCGCCCGTTTTTCGGCCACCGCTAACCTGTCTTTTAACCTGCTTTTAAACCAATATTTATAAACCTTGTTTTTAACCAGGGCTGCGCCCTGTGCGCGTGACCGCGCACGCCGAAGGGGGGTGCCCCCCCTTCTCGAACCCTCCCGGTCGAGTGAGCGAGGAAGCACCAGGGAACAGCACTTATATATTCTGCTTACACACGATGCCTGAAAAAACTTCCCTTGGGGTTATCCACTTATCCACGGGGATATTTTTATAATTATTTTTTTTATAGTTTTTAGATCTTCTTTTTTAGAGCGCCTTGTAGGCCTTTATCCATGCTGGTTCTAGAGAAGGTGTTGTGACAAATTGCCCTTTCAGTGTGACAAATCACCCTCAAATGACAGTCCTGTCTGTGACAAATTGCCCTTAACCCTGTGACAAATTGCCCTCAGAAGAAGCTGTTTTTTCACAAAGTTATCCCTGCTTATTGACTCTTTTTTATTTAGTGTGACAATCTAAAAACTTGTCACACTTCACATGGATCTGTCATGGCGGAAACAGCGGTTATCAATCACAAGAAACGTAAAAATAGCCCGCGAATCGTCCAGTCAAACGACCTCACTGAGGCGGCATATAGTCTCTCCCGGGATCAAAAACGTATGCTGTATCTGTTCGTTGACCAGATCAGAAAATCTGATGGCACCCTACAGGAACATGACGGTATCTGCGAGATCCATGTTGCTAAATATGCTGAAATATTCGGATTGACCTCTGCGGAAGCCAGTAAGGATATACGGCAGGCATTGAAGAGTTTCGCGGGGAAGGAAGTGGTTTTTTATCGCCCTGAAGAGGATGCCGGCGATGAAAAAGGCTATGAATCTTTTCCTTGGTTTATCAAACGTGCGCACAGTCCATCCAGAGGGCTTTACAGTGTACATATCAACCCATATCTCATTCCCTTCTTTATCGGGTTACAGAACCGGTTTACGCAGTTTCGGCTTAGTGAAACAAAAGAAATCACCAATCCGTATGCCATGCGTTTATACGAATCCCTGTGTCAGTATCGTAAGCCGGATGGCTCAGGCATCGTCTCTCTGAAAATCGACTGGATCATAGAGCGTTACCAGCTGCCTCAAAGTTACCAGCGTATGCCTGACTTCCGCCGCCGCTTCCTGCAGGTCTGTGTTAATGAGATCAACAGCAGAACTCCAATGCGCCTCTCATACATTGAGAAAAAGAAAGGCCGCCAGACGACTCATATCGTATTTTCCTTCCGCGATATCACTTCCATGACGACAGGATAGTCTGAGGGTTATCTGTCACAGATTTGAGGGTGGTTCGTCACATTTGTTCTGACCTACTGAGGGTAATTTGTCACAGTTTTGCTGTTTCCTTCAGCCTGCATGGATTTTCTCATACTTTTTGAACTGTAATTTTTAAGGAAGCCAAATTTGAGGGCAGTTTGTCACAGTTGATTTCCTTCTCTTTCCCTTCGTCATGTGACTTGATATCGGGGGTTAGTTCGTCATCATTGATGAGGGTTGATTATCACAGTTTATTACTCTGAATTGGCTATCCGCGTGTGTACCTCTACCTGGAGTTTTTCCCACGGTGGATATTTCTTCTTGCGCTGAGCGTAAGAGCTATCTGACAGAACAGTTCTTCTTTGCTTCCTCGCCAGTTCGCTCGCTATGCTCGGTTACACGGCTGCGGCGAGCGCTAGTGATAATAAGTGACTGAGGTATGTGCTCTTCTTATCTCCTTTTGTAGTGTTGCTCTTATTTTAAACAACTTTGCGGTTTTTTGATGACTTTGCGATTTTGTTGTTGCTTTGCAGTAAATTGCAAGATTTAATAAAAAAACGCAAAGCAATGATTAAAGGATGTTCAGAATGAAACTCATGGAAACACTTAACCAGTGCATAAACGCTGGTCATGAAATGACGAAGGCTATCGCCATTGCACAGTTTAATGATGACAGCCCGGAAGCGAGGAAAATAACCCGGCGCTGGAGAATAGGTGAAGCAGCGGATTTAGTTGGGGTTTCTTCTCAGGCTATCAGAGATGCCGAGAAAGCAGGGCGACTACCGCACCCGGATATGGAAATTCGAGGACGGGTTGAGCAACGTGTTGGTTATACAATTGAACAAATTAATCATATGCGTGATGTGTTTGGTACGCGATTGCGACGTGCTGAAGACGTATTTCCACCGGTGATCGGGGTTGCTGCCCATAAAGGAGGCGTTTACAAAACCTCAGTTTCTGTTCATCTTGCTCAGGATCTGGCTCTGAAGGGGCTACGTGTTTTGCTCGTGGAAGGTAACGACCCCCAGGGAACAGCCTCAATGTATCACGGATGGGTACCAGATCTTCATATTCATGCAGAAGACACTCTCCTGCCTTTCTATCTTGGGGAAAAGGACGATGTCACTTATGCAATAAAGCCCACTTGCTGGCCGGGGCTTGACATTATTCCTTCCTGTCTGGCTCTGCACCGTATTGAAACTGAGTTAATGGGCAAATTTGATGAAGGTAAACTGCCCACCGATCCACACCTGATGCTCCGACTGGCCATTGAAACTGTTGCTCATGACTATGATGTCATAGTTATTGACAGCGCGCCTAACCTGGGTATCGGCACGATTAATGTCGTATGTGCTGCTGATGTGCTGATTGTTCCCACGCCTGCTGAGTTGTTTGACTACACCTCCGCACTGCAGTTTTTCGATATGCTTCGTGATCTGCTCAAGAACGTTGATCTTAAAGGGTTCGAGCCTGATGTACGTATTTTGCTTACCAAATACAGCAATAGTAATGGCTCTCAGTCCCCGTGGATGGAGGAGCAAATTCGGGATGCCTGGGGAAGCATGGTTCTAAAAAATGTTGTACGTGAAACGGATGAAGTTGGTAAAGGTCAGATCCGGATGAGAACTGTTTTTGAACAGGCCATTGATCAACGCTCTTCAACTGGTGCCTGGAGAAATGCTCTTTCTATTTGGGAACCTGTCTGCAATGAAATTTTCGATCGTCTGATTAAACCACGCTGGGAGATTAGATAATGAAGCGTGCGCCTGTTATTCCAAAACATACGCTCAATACTCAACCGGTTGAAGATACTTCGTTATCGACACCAGCTGCCCCGATGGTGGATTCGTTAATTGCGCGCGTAGGAGTAATGGCTCGCGGTAATGCCATTACTTTGCCTGTATGTGGTCGGGATGTGAAGTTTACTCTTGAAGTGCTCCGGGGTGATAGTGTTGAGAAGACCTCTCGGGTATGGTCAGGTAATGAACGTGACCAGGAGCTGCTTACTGAGGACGCACTGGATGATCTCATCCCTTCTTTTCTACTGACTGGTCAACAGACACCGGCGTTCGGTCGAAGAGTATCTGGTGTCATAGAAATTGCCGATGGGAGTCGCCGTCGTAAAGCTGCTGCACTTACCGAAAGTGATTATCGTGTTCTGGTTGGCGAGCTGGATGATGAGCAGATGGCTGCATTATCCAGATTGGGTAACGATTATCGCCCAACAAGTGCTTATGAACGTGGTCAGCGTTATGCAAGCCGATTGCAGAATGAATTTGCTGGAAATATTTCTGCGCTGGCTGATGCGGAAAATATTTCACGTAAGATTATTACCCGCTGTATCAACACCGCCAAATTGCCTAAATCAGTTGTTGCTCTTTTTTCTCACCCCGGTGAACTATCTGCCCGGTCAGGTGATGCACTTCAAAAAGCCTTTACAGATAAAGAGGAATTACTTAAGCAGCAGGCATCTAACCTTCATGAGCAGAAAAAAGCTGGGGTGATATTTGAAGCTGAAGAAGTTATCACTCTTTTAACTTCTGTGCTTAAAACGTCATCTGCATCAAGAACTAGTTTAAGCTCACGACATCAGTTTGCTCCTGGAGCGACAGTATTGTATAAGGGCGATAAAATGGTGCTTAACCTGGACAGGTCTCGTGTTCCAACTGAGTGTATAGAGAAAATTGAGGCCATTCTTAAGGAACTTGAAAAGCCAGCACCCTGATGCGACCACGTTTTAGTCTACGTTTATCTGTCTTTACTTAATGTCCTTTGTTACAGGCCAGAAAGCATAACTGGCCTGAATATTCTCTCTCGGCCGCCGCCGCCTTTTCCTCAATCGCTCTTCGTTCGTCTGGAAGGCAGTACACCTTGATAGGTGGGCTGCCCTTCCTGGTTGGCTTGGTTTCATCAGCCATCCGCTTGCCCTCATCTGTTACGCCGGCGGTAGCCGGCCAGCCTCGCAGAGCAGGATTCCCGTTGAGCACCGCCAGGTGCGAATAAGGGACAGTGAAGAAGGAACACCCGCTCGCGGGTGGGCCTACTTCACCTATCCTGCCCGGCTGACGCCGTTGGATACACCAAGGAAAGTCTACACGAACCCTTTGGCAAAATCCTGTATATCGTGCGAAAAAGGATGGATATACCGAAAAAATCGCTATAATGACCCCGAAGCAGGGTTATGCAGCGGAAAAGATCCGTCGACCTGCAGCTCACGGTAACTGATGCCGTATTTGCAGTACCAGCGTACGGCCCACAGAATGATGTCACGCTGAAAATGCCGGCCTTTGAATGGGTTCATGTGCAGCTCCATCAGCAAAAGGGGATGATAAGTTTATCACCACCGACTATTTGCAACAGTGCCGTTGATCGTGCTATGATCGACTGATGTCATCAGCGGTGGAGTGCAATGTCGTGCAATACGAATGGCGAAAAGCCGAGCTCATCGGTCAGCTTCTCAACCTTGGGGTTACCCCCGGCGGTGTGCTGCTGGTCCACAGCTCCTTCCGTAGCGTCCGGCCCCTCGAAGATGGGCCACTTGGACTGATCGAGGCCCTGCGTGCTGCGCTGGGTCCGGGAGGGACGCTCGTCATGCCCTCGTGGTCAGGTCTGGACGACGAGCCGTTCGATCCTGCCACGTCGCCCGTTACACCGGACCTTGGAGTTGTCTCTGACACATTCTGGCGCCTGCCAAATGTAAAGCGCAGCGCCCATCCATTTGCCTTTGCGGCAGCGGGGCCACAGGCAGAGCAGATCATCTCTGATCCATTGCCCCTGCCACCTCACTCGCCTGCAAGCCCGGTCGCCCGTGTCCATGAACTCGATGGGCAGGTACTTCTCCTCGGCGTGGGACACGATGCCAACACGACGCTGCATCTTGCCGAGTTGATGGCAAAGGTTCCCTATGGGGTGCCGAGACACTGCACCATTCTTCAGGATGGCAAGTTGGTACGCGTCGATTATCTCGAGAATGACCACTGCTGTGAGCGCTTTGCCTTGGCGGACAGGTGGCTCAAGGAGAAGAGCCTTCAGAAGGAAGGTCCAGTCGGTCATGCCTTTGCTCGGTTGATCCGCTCCCGCGACATTGTGGCGACAGCCCTGGGTCAACTGGGCCGAGATCCGTTGATCTTCCTGCATCCGCCAGAGGCGGGATGCGAAGAATGCGATGCCGCTCGCCAGTGGCTGAGCTCATGAGCGGAGAACGAGATGACGTTGGAGGGGCAAGGTCGCGCTGATTGCTGGGGCAACACGTGGAGCGGATCGGGGATTGTCTTTCTTCAGCTCGCTGATGATATGCTGACGCTCAATGCCGTTTGGCCTCCGACTAACGAAAATCCCGCATTTGGACGGCTGATCCGATTGGCACGGCGGACGGCGAATGGCGGAGCAGACGCTCGTCCGGGGGCAATGAGATATGAAAAAGCCTGAACTCACCGCGACGTCCCGAAGGCGTGGCGCGGCTTCCCCGTGCCGGAGCAATCGCCCTGGGTGGGTTACACGACGCCCCTCTATGGCCCGTACTGACGGACACACCGAAGCCCCGGCGGCAACCCTCAGCGGATGCCCCGGGGCTTCACGTTTTCCCAGGTCAGAAGCGGTTTTCGGGAGTAGTGCCCCAACTGGGGTAACCTTTGAGTTCTCTCAGTTGGGGGCGTAGGGTCGCCGACATGACACAAGGGGTTGTGACCGGGGTGGACACGTACGCGGGTGCTTACGACCGTCAGTCGCGCGAGCGCGAGAATTCGAGCGCAGCAAGCCCAGCGACACAGCGTAGCGCCAACGAAGACAAGGCGGCCGACCTTCAGCGCGAAGTCGAGCGCGACGGGGGCCGGTTCAGGTTCGTCGGGCATTTCAGCGAAGCGCCGGGCACGTCGGCGTTCGGGACGGCGGAGCGCCCGGAGTTCGAACGCATCCTGAACGAATGCCGCGCCGGGCGGCTCAACATGATCATTGTCTATGACGTGTCGCGCTTCTCGCGCCTGAAGGTCATGGACGCGATTCCGATTGTCTCGGAATTGCTCGCCCTGGGCGTGACGATTGTTTCCACTCAGGAAGGCGTCTTCCGGCAGGGAAACGTCATGGACCTGATTCACCTGATTATGCGGCTCGACGCGTCGCACAAAGAATCTTCGCTGAAGTCGGCGAAGATTCTCGACACGAAGAACCTTCAGCGCGAATTGGGCGGGTACGTCGGCGGGAAGGCGCCTTACGGCTTCGAGCTTGTTTCGGAGACGAAGGAGATCACGCGCAACGGCCGAATGGTCAATGTCGTCATCAACAAGCTTGCGCACTCGACCACTCCCCTTACCGGACCCTTCGAGTTCGAGCCCGACGTAATCCGGTGGTGGTGGCGTGAGATCAAGACGCACAAACACCTTCCCTTCAAGCCGGGCAGTCAAGCCGCCATTCACCCGGGCAGCATCACGGGGCTTTGTAAGCGCATGGACGCTGACGCCGTGCCGACCCGGGGCGAGACGATTGGGAAGAAGACCGCTTCAAGCGCCTGGGACCCGGCAACCGTTATGCGAATCCTTCGGGACCCGCGTATTGCGGGCTTCGCCGCTGAGGTGATCTACAAGAAGAAGCCGGACGGCACGCCGACCACGAAGATTGAGGGTTACCGCATTCAGCGCGACCCGATCACGCTCCGGCCGGTCGAGCTTGATTGCGGACCGATCATCGAGCCCGCTGAGTGGTATGAGCTTCAGGCGTGGTTGGACGGCAGGGGGCGCGGCAAGGGGCTTTCCCGGGGGCAAGCCATTCTGTCCGCCATGGACAAGCTGTACTGCGAGTGTGGCGCCGTCATGACTTCGAAGCGCGGGGAAGAATCGATCAAGGACTCTTACCGCTGCCGTCGCCGGAAGGTGGTCGACCCGTCCGCACCTGGGCAGCACGAAGGCACGTGCAACGTCAGCATGGCGGCACTCGACAAGTTCGTTGCGGAACGCATCTTCAACAAGATCAGGCACGCCGAAGGCGACGAAGAGACGTTGGCGCTTCTGTGGGAAGCCGCCCGACGCTTCGGCAAGCTCACTGAGGCGCCTGAGAAGAGCGGCGAACGGGCGAACCTTGTTGCGGAGCGCGCCGACGCCCTGAACGCCCTTGAAGAGCTGTACGAAGACCGCGCGGCAGGCGCGTACGACGGACCCGTTGGCAGGAAGCACTTCCGGAAGCAACAGGCAGCGCTGACGCTCCGGCAGCAAGGGGCGGAAGAGCGGCTTGCCGAACTTGAAGCCGCCGAAGCCCCGAAGCTTCCCCTTGACCAATGGTTCCCCGAAGACGCCGACGCTGACCCGACCGGCCCTAAGTCGTGGTGGGGGCGCGCGTCAGTAGACGACAAGCGCGTGTTCGTCGGGCTCTTCGTAGACAAGATCGTTGTCACGAAGTCGACTACGGGCAGGGGGCAGGGAACGCCCATCGAGAAGCGCGCTTCGATCACGTGGGCGAAGCCGCCGACCGACGACGACGAAGACGACGCCCAGGACGGCACGGAAGACGTAGCGGCGTAGCGAGACACCCGGGAAGCCTGTTAGGCGCTGAGACGGGCGCACAGCGGGCTTCCTGGGGCAGCGGGAAGGGTCGGCCGGTCCCCCGGTCGGCCCATTTCTCTTGTCTCGGTTTAGTTAGTTAGCCTAAGTAACAGTGACTCCGTCACCACAGCACAGCGGGGCGAGCCGTTGACCTGGGGGAAGTGATGCTGTGACGGAATGACTCGAAACACACATTCCTAATGACTTCTCATTGGGTAATCCAGACTTCACGCCACTTCATCACAGCGTCACCCGGGCGCCCTTCGCTGTGACCCCGAATCAGGTTGCCGACAACCTTCATATAGGTAGAGGGGTTTACGCGCCACGCATCAAGCACCGCTAAGGAACGGCGTCGAGCGCTACCCACTCAGGCCGGTCACTCCCCTGATCTCTCCCAGGGTTGAGCGACCGGCGTTGCCTCCCTAGCTCAGTTCGGTTAGAGCGCCTGTTTCGTAATCAGGGGGTCGGCGGTTCGAATCCGTCGGGGGGCTCAATGAGCGGATACACAATCGCTTGGCTCGCATGGCTTGCCGCGTTCGGCGTCATTGAGGGTCGAGCGCTCTTCAATAAGAAGCCGGGCGACACGCTGAGCGAACACGTCTGGTCATGGTTCGCCACGCAAAGCGGCAGTACAGGCAAGCCTTCGGGTTGGGTGCGTGCTCGACGCTTTGCGCTACTGGCCTTCATGGGTTGGCTCACTGCCCACTTCATGACGGGCGGTCGCTTCTAGCGCTGCCGCGCCCAGCCTACTCACGTGAGTAGGTAGGGGGGTGTCGACGGATAGGGGGGTGTCCCCGGAAGGGGGGGGGGGGTGCCCTATGCGTACCCGGTGTCTCGACTGTAGGGACTGGGCTACTCATGGTGGGCGCTGTGCTCAGCACCACGCCACCTATCAGGCACAGCGCAGTGTGAAGAGCCATGCGAAGCGGCGTGCTGCTATCGCCCGTGGGAACAACGCTGCGGCGAAGATGCGTCGTGCTATCCGTAAGGCAGTGGGCGCGCACTGTGCTACCTGCCTGGGTTGGTACCACTAGAAAGCTTCTCGAGCGGATCGATCCTGCAGGAATTCCCGGGCATAACTGTTCCACTTGTATCGTCGGTCTGATAATCAGACTGGGACCACGGTCCCACTCGTATCGTCGGTCTGATTATTAGTCTGGGACCACGGTCCCACTCGTATCGTCGGTCTGATTATTAGTCTGGGACCACGGTCCCACTCGTATCGTCGGTCTGAT